>ERZ772973.6-NODE-6-length-282640-cov-171.978_pt1 | contig 282640 bp, 243 predicted proteins | sample MGYA00580672_ERZ772973 | MGnify/ENA primary metagenome ERZ772973 (study PRJEB29015, sample SAMEA2737938) | human oral metagenome | biome: human oral; feature: human-associated habitat; material: dental | place: China | collected 2152 ...
CCCGTCTCGCCCGCGGGCGCCGCCGGTCGCCGCACCGCCCCCGGGGATTACGGCGCCGGGCCGATCGCGCCGGGAGCCTCCTCGGGGCCGGGCGCGCCCGCAGGGCCCGGCCCGGGGAGCGGTTACGGTTCGGCGCCGCCGGCCTTCCCCCGGGCGGCCGACACGACCATGGCCATCGGCCGTGCCGTCGGCGGTTCCGCGCCGGGGAACCCACTGCCCGGTCGGCCCCCGCAGCCCGCCCGCGTCACGATCAGCGGCTCGGGCACGATCGGTCGTCATCCCGATAATGTCCTGACCGTCAATGACCCCACCATGTCCGGTCACCACGCACGCGTCGACGTCACCCCGCGCGGCGCCCTCGTGACGGATCTCGGTTCACGCAACGGCGTCCTGCTCGGCCACCAGCGCATTCAGAGCCACCTGGTCACCCGGCCCACCACCTTCGGCATGGGGTCGACCTTCGTCGAGGTCGCCCCCGACGGCACCTGCTCCGTCAAAGTCGGTGGCGGGGGCGAACTGGTCGGCAAGGACCTGACGTTCAGCGTCAACGACGGCAAGCTCCGCCTGCTCGACGGAATCTCCTTCAAACTGCCGGGCAACGAGCTCCTGGCGGTGGTGGGCCCCTCGGGCGCGGGCAAGTCGACGCTGCTCAAGGCGTTGACCGGCGAGCAGAAGGCGCAGACCGGTCAGGTGCTGTTCGACGGACTGGACGTGTACGAGCACTACCCGGTCATGCGCAACAAGATCGGCGTGGTCCCGCAGAGCGACGTCATCCACTCGGCGCTCACGGTGCGTCAGACCCTGGCGTACGCGGCCGAGCTGAGGTTCGCCAAGGACGTGTCGAAGGCCGAGCGGCGCCAGCGCATCGACGAGGTCCTGGAGGACCTCGACCTGACCGAGCAGGTCGACAAGCGGGTCAAGAAGCTCTCCGGCGGCCAGCGCAAGCGCGTATCCACCGCCATCGAGCTTCTCACCGGCCCCTCACTGCTGTTCCTCGATGAGCCGACCTCCGGACTGGACCCCCAGCTGGACCGTGACGTCATGGATCTGCTGGCGGCCCTGGCGCACGGTACCCGTCCCGGGGATGCCGGCCGCACGGTGATGGTGGTGACCCACAACGAGAACCACATCGACAGGGCCGACAAGGTCCTCATCCTGGCCTCCGGCGGCAAACCGGTCTACTACGGGTCCCCGCGTCAGGTCATCCCCTACTTCCGCGCGCGTTTGACGGAGCTGCGGGCGCAGGGGCAGGCGGTGACCTTCGCCCCCAGGGGCGGGTTCCCGGACCCCGGTGAGATCGAGGGCTTCGCCGACGTCTACACCCTGATCCGCAATCACACCGATGTGCTGCGCGCCCACCTGGAGGCGGTCGAGCCGTCGACCCGCCGCGGGGACGGGCGACGGATCCCCACCGCGTTGTCCGCGAGTTATCTCAAGGCTCCTCAGCAGTCGGCCGTTCGGCAGATCTCCACCCTCGTGCGGCGCCACATGCGGATCATCGTCGCCGACCCCTCCTACCTGGCCTTCATGCTCGTCCTGCCGATCATCATGGCGCTGCTGACCAAGGCCATTCCCGGCGGCGACGGTTTCGCCGTACCCGTGCTGCCCGATCCCACTCCGGACGTCCCCTGCCCCATCGCCTCCACACAGGCTCTCGAACTTCTTGTGGTTCTCATCACGGGAGCGGCATTCTCTGGGATGGCCGCCACGATCCGTGAACTGGTGGGCGAGCGCGACGTGTTCCTGCGGGAGAAGGCGGTCGGCTTGCGATCTGGCTCCTACCTGGTGGCTAAGGCCATCATGCTGGCCCTCATCGTCACCGTGCAGACGGCCATCATGGTGGGCGTCGCGCTCATGCTCAACGCCCAGCCGTCCGAGGCCATCCTGTTGGGCAGCCCCGGCCTGGAGCTAGCGGCGTGCTGCTGGGCGGTGGCCTTCGTCTCCGGTCTGCTGGGCCTGGCGGTCTCCGCGTTCGTATCCTCCTCCGAGCAGGTCATGCCCGTACTCGTCGTCGTCATCATGGGCCAGCTGGTTCTGGCCGGCGGCGTCGTCCCGATCGCCGGGCGCGCCGTATTCGAGCAGCTCGCCTGGTTCATGCCCGCCCGCTGGGGCTACGCTCTGGCAGCCTCCACCGTGGACATGAACCGGATCGTCCCTCACCGCGCCGATGACCTGTGGGACCACACGGCCTCGCAGTGGCTCGCCAGCTACGGCGTTCTATCGACCATCGGACTGGTCTGCCTGATCGCCTGCTACGTCGGACTGGCCCGTCGCGGACGGCGCTGATCCGTTGACCGCGTCCGGCCCACACGCCCGGGATCAGTATTGCGACAATGGCACGCGCACGCCCCCGACGGCCCTAAAGTTGGCCCATGGCCGCATCCGTGTCCCTGCTTCCCCCCGGGGACGTCCCCGTCTCCGCGCTCAGCCGCGCCCAGCTCATCAACGTCCTGACGGACACCGTGGGGGATCTGGAGCGGCTGGAGCTCATGCTCGACGCCGACGGGGTCGCCGACGCCCGTCGACTGCGCACCAGTCTTGTGGGGCAGGTCCGCGACCACGTGCTGCCCCGTTTGGCCGACGCCGAACTGCCCGCCGTCGTCGTCGTGGGCGGTTCCACCGGCGCGGGCAAGTCGACGCTGGTCAATTCCGTTCTGGGCGCCGAGGTCTCCGACGCCGGGGTCCTGCGCCCGACGACGCGCACGCCCGTGCTGGTCGTCAATCCCGAGGACATCAAGGCCTTCACCGAGCACCCTCTGGCGCAGGTCTGCCTGACCGTCGTCTCCGACGCCGTGCCCTCGGGTCTGGCCCTCGTCGACGCCTCCGACCTCGATTCCGTGCACGAGGCCAACCGCACTCTGGCGGTGCGTCTTCTGGAGGCTGCGGATCTGTGGCTCTTCATCACCACCGCCGCACGTTACGGTGACCACACTCCCTGGTCGACACTGGAGGACGCCGCAGGACGCCGCACTCCCATCGGCGTCGTGCTCAACCGCGTCCCCGCCCGGATCCTCCCGGAGGTGCGTCGCGACCTGGTCGAGCGCCTCGAGGGCCTGGGTCTGGCCGAGTCCCCCTTCTTCGTCGTCCCCGACGTCGGTCCTCATGAGGGTCTGCTGCCAGAGAGCTCCGTCGCCCCGCTGCGCGACTGGCTGCGGCTGCTGGCCGGCCGCCATCGCGCCGCCGGCCTGGTGCGCCGCACCGGGCGCAGCACATGGGCGGGCCTACGCGCCGACCTGGTCCGACTGGCCGATGACGTCGACGCTCAGGACGACGCGGCGAGGCGGCTCGAGTCCGCCACCCAGGCTCTCCTGACGGCTCCGGTGGCGACTATGCGGGCCGAGATCGATGCGGGTTCGTGGGGTCAGGGCGCTCCCGCCACTCGCTGGCTCTCCCTGGCGTCCGCCGGTGGGCCGCTGGCCTCCATGGCGGCGCTGGAGACGGGTCGTCGCCTGCGCGCCGGGCTTTTCGGACGGCGCACCAAGGCCCGTACTCAGGCTCTGGGGGAGTTGGCGGCCGACGCAGTGGAAGTCGTCGCCGACAGACTTCATGCCGCCCTGGTCTCGCTCGCCGGACAGGCCCGTGAGCTGTGGACCGGTGCGGGCGTTCCCGAGTCGGTCGCGACGGGGCGGCTCGGGACTGTTCGCGACGGCGATCTGGCCGCGCGGTGGGCGCATGACCAGGTTCGCGCTCGTCTCGTCCCCGCCGGTCCCCCCAGGGGTATGAGCGCCGACGGCGTCGGTCACCTGCTCGTCGCGGCCGCGGTCGGCGTCGACGGGGCCCTCGAAGCCGCCCGCGGGCTGGGCTTGGCCGAGGCCGTCGCCCAGGCCCGTGACGCCCTGGTCCAGACCCTGGCGGCCGAGCTGGCCGCCATCGTGCCCGCGGGCGCCGCTCGCGGACTCGCTCCCGACCCGGCGCTGGCCGCGGCGCTGCGTCTGCGCGCCGGTGAGCTCAGCCCCTTCGTCCGTCCCGGAGCCTCTGCATGACTTTGGAATCGCCCGTCTCACACGCCGAACCGCTCGATGCCGTCCACCTCGAGGCCCGTCTGGCGCGCCTGCGCGCAGCTCTCGACGTCTGCCCCGCGGAGGTGCCCGCCTCCTTGGCTATTCCCGCTCGGCAGGCACTTGACGAGGTCGGTGAGCGCCTGGCTCTGGGCGTGGATCATACCGTCGTGGCCCTGTTCGGCGGGACCGGGTCGGGAAAGTCCTCCCTGTTCAACGCCTTGACCCAGCTGCAGTTCGCCGATGTCGGCGCGCGCCGCCCCACCACCTCGCAGGCTGCGGCGTGCTCGTGGGGCGACGACGCGAATGCGCTTCTGGATTTCCTGGGTGTGGATCGGGAGCGGCGCATCCGTCGCGAGTCCCTCCTGGACGCCTCCGATCAGGACGAGCTCGCCGGACTGGTACTGCTCGATGTGCCCGACTACGACTCGGTCACCACCGCCCACGCCCTGCAGGTCGACCGGCTGGTGCCGCTGGCGGACATCCTCGTGTGGGTTGTCGACCCTCAGAAGTACGCCGACGCTGCGCTCCACGAGGGCTATCTGCGCGGCCTGGGGGCCCGCCAGGAGGACATGCTGATTCTGGTCAACCAGATCGACACCTTGCCCGCCGGGGGCGCCGCAACCCTGCTGAAGGACGTGCGCGGCCTCCTGACCGCCGACGGGCTTCACGATGTTCAAGTCCTGCCGGTCTCCGCCGTCCGCGGGGACAATCTGGGCAGGGTCCGCCAGATCCTGTGCGACCGCGTGGCCCACGAGTCCAACGCTGCTCGCACCGCCTCGGCCGAGCTCGACGCCATCACCGCCAGGCTGCGCCCGACCGCGGCGTCCGAGGCGATCGTGCCTAATCCCGCCGTCGCCCAGGAAACCGCGGCCTCCCTCATTCGCGCCTCCGGTGCGCAGGCTGTCGAGGACTCCGTGCGCACGGGTCTGGCTCGGACTCTGCCTCGTGCTCTGGCGCGTCCCGAGCCGCCCTCCAGGACGGTGGTCGCGGCGGCTCGCACCACCTGGCTGCGGCAGGTCACCGACGGTCTGCCGCCGGTGTGGCTGCGCAGCGTCGAGAACGCCGTGGCCGCGCCCGAAACTCTGGCCGCCCAAACCGCCGAGGCCGTCGGATCGGTCTCTCTGCCCGGCCACCGCGCGCCGGTCGTCGAACTGACCTGGTGGGGAGGACTCGTCCTCGTGCTCGTCGGGATCATCTGGGGCGCGGCCGCGGCAGTCGGCGGCGGTCGGGTGATCCTGCCCGCGGTGGTGCTCGCGCTCGGCGTGCTCCTCGTCGTCGCGGCGATGACCCTGCGCCGTTCGCGTGCGCGCGAGGAGGCCAGACGCTACGGTGCGCAGGTGCGCACCCGCGTCGGCTCCGTCGTCGCCCGCGGGCTGACCAGTCCGGCCGATGGCGTGCTGGGCCGCCACCGCCAGCTTCAGGAGGCCCTCGGGATCAAGGTTCGTCCCGAGCGCGGACCCGGGCCCTGGTGACGCGCCGCCCCGCCATGGGGGCGATGGCCGAGGTCGGCGGGACGGGAGCCTCCCGGTCGCGGGGCTCCACAGGCGCTCTCGCGCGGGGTGCGTCCACCGGGCCGGATAGGGGCGGTGGCGCGCACCAGTACTCGGACGCGACCGTGGGGGAGTGCCAGCACGGTGCTGGCCGCACTCGGCTAGGAGCACCTCATGAGTCGTCAGCTCGATCTTGTCGTTCAGGGCCTTCTGGGCACCAATCCGATCATCTCCCGCACGCCCTCGGGACGCCTCTTCTGCTACTTTCGCGTGGCCACGGCCCCGTCCTTCCGCGTCGAGGGCTCATGGCGGGAGGGACCGACTGTCTGGTTCACCGCCAAGGCGTGGGGCCACCTCGCGGAGAACTTCGCGCGCAGCCTGCACAAGGGCGATCCCGTCGTTCTCGTGGGCCGATTCTCCCAGGACGCCTGGGAGAGCGACCGCGGACAGCATGTGACCAATGTCTTGACCGTCTCCTGCGGCGGGCACGACCTGACCCGGGGCGAGTCCCGCTTCATGCGGGTATCCCGCGCGGCGCAGAGTGCGCGGACGGCACCGAGTGCGCAGTCCATGCAGTCCGCGCCGGCGGACGCCGGGCCCGCGACCGCTTCGGGCGCTGCGGCGCCTACGACCGCCTCAGCGGACGACGCCCGCGGGCCGGACGGGCCCGCCTCTGCCGCTGCGGGTGTTGCAGACGCCTCCGGGATGGCGGCGGACCCCCTGACGGATGCGCACTGGGAGACCGCCCGGGACGAGTCCGTCGCACCGCCCGACCCGGTTCCCTCCGACCCGCTGACGTACACGGTCCGCGACGAGGCCCTCGTGTGAGAGCCGGTGGACGGCTTCCTCTGCGCGAGTTCTCAGCCGTGCGGCATCACTCGCCAGTCGAGATCCGCCGGGTGAGCGACGCCGAGTACCTCGATGAGCACTCGGGTGACCGCTTCGGCCGCCGACCCCCCGTCCGGCAGGACCCTCACGAGCGTCTGCCGGCGCCGCTGCCATCCCATGGCGGTCAGTCGGGTGCGGGCGTCGGCGTCCAGCAGGATTCGCCCGGCGTCGTCGAGTACGGACAGGTCCAGCTCCACGCCGTCTCTCCCGCCCGTCAGTGCTACGCCGGGGACCTCAGGGGATAGGGCGCGGCGCGGCCGTCCGCGCCACAGCGAGCGCAGACCGCCGGCGGCCGGCTCCTCCTTCACGGCCACGGGGGCGGGGGCCGTCAGCAGAACGGTCAGCCCGTCGCCGGGACCGCCCGGCAGGCCGCGGGACCGCACCTGTTCGTCGAGGAAGATGGCCAGAGATGGTGAGAACCTCGCCCAGGAGCCGACGTCGACGACATCGCCCAGGGCGGGAAGGGGCTGCGGATCGGGCACGGATCACACGGTAGCGGGCGTCAACACCGTCTCGACCCGCGTGTCACGCCGAGGATTGCGCACCCGCACTGGCTACGGTGGTCTGGGAGCGGGTCTCACCGCACCCTCGCACGCCAGGAAGCAGCCACTGAATGATCCGGTTCGACCACGTCTCCAAAGTTTACAAACGGGGCGCGCGCCCCGCGCTCGATGACGTCTCGATCGATGTTGAGAAGGATGAGTTCGTCTTCCTCGTGGGGGCGTCGGGCTCCGGGAAGTCGACCTTCCTGCGCTTGACCCTGCGCGAGGAGCGGCCCACCGCCGGCGCCATCCACGTGCTGGGGCGCGACCTGGCTCAGATCTCCAGCTGGAAGGTGCCCAAACTGCGCCAGGAGATGGGCTTCGTCTTCCAGGACTTCCGTCTGCTGGAGAACAAGACCGTGTTCGAGAACGTCGCCATCGCCTCCCAGGTGATCGGCAAGCCCCGGCACTACATCCTGTCCGCGGTGCCCGAGGCCCTGGATCTGGTCGGACTGGCCGACAAGGAGGAGCGCCTCCCGCACGAATTGAGCGGGGGCGAGCAGCAGCGCGTCGCCATCGCCCGCGCCATGGTCAACCGACCCAAGCTGCTCATGGCCGACGAGCCCACTGGCAATCTCGACCCCTCCACCTCAGTGGGCATCATGCGTCTGCTCGACCGCATCAATCGGCAGGGCACTACCGTGGTCATGGCCACTCACGACGACGAGATCGTCGACCAGATGCGCAAGCGCGTCATCGAGCTCAAGGCGGGAGAAGTCGTGCGCGACCAGGCCCGCGGCGTCTACGGCTCGGACCGCTGAAAGGGGTACTTGTGCGCTTCCGCTTCATCGTCTCCGAGACCGGCAAGGGTCTGGCCCGCAACTTCGCCATGAGCGTCTCGGTCGTCCTGGTTTCCTTCGTCTCCCTGCTGTTCGTGGGCGCCTCCGCCCTCCTGCAGACTCAGATCTCTACCATGAAGGGCGACTGGTACGACAAGGTCGAGGTCAGCGTCTACATGTGCCCGGCCGCCTCCTCGGCGTCGACCTGTTCAGGAGGCGAAGCCACCCAGGAGCAGATCGACGCCGTCGAGAGCCTTATCAACTCCGACGCGCTCAAGCCCTACGTCAAGAGCTACACCGTCGAGTCCAAGGCCGAGGCCTACGACAACTTCATGAAGGCCTATGGAGGTTCCCGGATCGGACGCAATGCCACCGAGAGCATGATGCCGGTGTCCTTCCGCATCAAGCTGGTCGACGCCGAGAAATACCAGGTCGTCGTCGAGCAGCTCACCGGACGCGACGGGGTGGAGCGCGTCCATGATCAGCGCAAGACCCTTGAGCCGTTCTTCCTGGTCATGAATCGCGCTTCATGGATCACCGCGGGACTGGCGGCGATCATGGGGCTGACCGCTGTGCTCTTGATCACCACTACTATCCGGCTGTCAGCGATGAGCCGGTCCAAGGAGACGGAGATCATGCGGCTGGTCGGCGCCTCCAACTTCTTCATCCAGTTGCCATTCATGCTGGAGGGGGTCATCGCGGCCCTGATCGGGGCGCTGGCCGCCGTCGGAACGCTGTGGGCCGGCGTGCACTTCCTAGTGCAGAGGTGGCTGGCGTCCTCGATCGCCTTCACCACGGCCTTCATCAACGCCGGGGATGTCATGCGCCTGGCTCCGTGGCTCATCCTGACGGCCGTTGTCCTGGCAGCGGTCTCTTCCTCATTCTCCCTGTCGAAATACACGAGGGTCTGATCGCCATGCGCTCCTCCCGCCCGCCCGTCGAGGCCCCTGCCGCCCGGCAGTCGCAGCCGTTCTCGCACGCCTCCGAGACTTCGCGGCGCCGGGTCCGTCTCAGGCGCCCGGCCGGGGTGCTCGCCGTGCTCGCGCTGGCGGTGGCCCCCGTGGGAGTCACGACCGCCTGGGCCGACGACCGCTCCGACGCCGCCGACGAGCAGACCGATGCCGAGCAGAGGCGGGCGGAGCTCACCGCCTCGCTCGAGGGAGTCTCCGCGGAGCTCGGCCAGGCCTACATCGACCTGCAGAACGCCGACGCCTCACTGACCACAGCGCAGGACGATCTGACAGCGGCCGACAGCGCCCTGGCCGAGAAGGAGCGCGAGCAGCAGCAGGCCTCGGACCGTCTCGATGTCGCCGAGTCCGACCTGGTCGCTATCGGCGCGCAGGCCACGGATTCCCAGGCCGACGCGACGGAGAACACCACGTCCGTGGCCGATCTGGTCGTCGCCACCTACCAGGGGGACGGCGATGTAAGCTCGTGGTCCTACGTCCTGGCCTCCGACGACGTCGATGATCTGACTCAGCGCGCCTCCACCATGGAGATCGCCACTTCAGTTCAGGAGAATGCCCTGGTCTCTGCTGAGGAGGAGCGTGCTCGGGACGCCAACCGCAGAGCTCGTCAGGACGCGGCGACCAATCGTGTCGCCACTTTGAAGGCGGATGCGGATGCCGCTCAGGAGCAGGCGCAGGCGGCCCGCGACAGCGCCGCCGCCAAGCGCGACGAGGTCGCCTCCTTGAAGTCCGAGAAGGAGACGGCGGCCGCGACTCTGGAGGAGCGGAAGAAGGACTTGGAGGAGCAGCAGGCGCAGGCGTCGGCCGACGCCGACGCGGCGGCCGAGCGTGTCGCGCAGATCGATGCCGCCAATCGAGCCGCCTACGAGGACGGACGGACTGGGATCTCCTCCGGTTCCATCGGCGCTGACTCTCTGGGGGACGGCTTCATAGGCCACCCCATTACCGGGGCTCTGACAGTCACCTCCCCCTTCGGCTTCCGCGTCCATCCCGTCACAGGGGTCGGAACGGGTCACCAGGGCACCGATTTCGCCGCCTCGGAGGGCACGCCCCAGTACGCCGCGGTTTCGGGCACGGCCACGTACTGGGACTCCGCATCGTGCGGGATCGGAATCGACATCAACGCGGGCTATATCGACGGGCATTCCTACGTGATCACACTGTGCCACCTATCGGGGCGCGTCATATCCGACGGACAGTACGTCAGCCGTGGCGACGTGGTCGGTTACACCGGCTCGACCGGGTACGCCACCGGACCCCACGTTCATTTCCAGGTGGCGCGCGACGGGACGTACATCGATCCGATGACCCTGCCCGGTTTCTGAAGCCGGCGACCGGGCGATCCCCGGCAGGACCGAGATCGGCCCTCGGCGCTCCCCGGCGAGTTGACCGTCATGACCGGCCGCGTAGGCTGAGGCGTCGTGCCCGTCAGTCGCACGGCGCGCCCAGGACCGAACCGGGGAGGAGGCTCTCGTGGCCAGGAGGCCCGCACGGAGAAGACCCACGCCGGCAGAGCGCGCTAAAGCCGCTTCCGACGCCCGCAAGACAGTCGCCCGCAACAGGAGAGCGACCCATGATTACGTCATCGAGGATCGCTACGAGGCGGGGCTCGTGCTCACCGGCACGGAGGTCAAGGCACTGCGGATGGGGCGCGCCTCCCTGACCGAGGCGTGGATCGAGGTCGACCGCCGCGGTGAGGCCTGGCTTCAGGGCGCCCATATCCCCGAGTACCTTCAGGGCACGTGGAACAACCACGCGCCGCGCCGTCGGCGCAAACTGCTGCTCCATCGCTCCCAGCTCGAGCGTCTGGCGCAGCGGGTGAGCGCCAAGGGCTACACGATCGTGCCCCTGGAGCTGTACTTCCTTCGCGGGCGGGCCAAGCTCGAGATCGCTCTGGCGCGGGGCAAGCAGGTGTGGGATAAGCGTCAGGCGCTCCGCGAGGCCCAGGATGAGCGGGAGGCTGCGCGCGCTCTGGCGGCCGCCAACCGGCGCCGCGGCTGATGGCGTCGCGGCTCGTCCTGCCGGTGATCGCGCCTACCAGTGGTTGTGGACGTGCATGCGGATGAGTCGGTCGTAGAGGTCCGTTACAGCGGCCTGCATGTCCCGGCTCAACGGGGGCAGCGCGGCGGCCCGGGCGTTGAACCGCGCCTGGTGGGGACTGCGGGCCTCGGGCAGGATGCATGTGATCCCCTCCTGGTCGAGGACCCACCGCAGCGCGACTTGAACCGGGTGGACGTGCTCGGGCACCAGCTCGCGGCACAATCCGGCGAATTCGCGGGCCGCCTGCGCCCCCACATCCTCGGGGACGACCGTGAAGATCCGGCCGGCGTCGACAGCGGCGGCTGGATCGAATCGGGGCGGCGTGCCGTCGGTGCTTCGGCGGCGATTATGGGAGAGCAGGCCCTCGGGCAGAGGGACCCTGACGAGTACCGCCGTGCCCGTCTCGCGCGCGGCGGGCACGACCTCCTCCAGCGGCTTATGACGGAAGACGTTGATGATAATCTCCACGCTTGCGCAGCCGGGGTGCCCGATCGCCTGGAGCGCCTGCTCGCAGGTCTCCGCGCTCACTCCGTAGGCGCGGATCCTCCCCTCGTCGACCATGTTGTCGAGTACCTCCCAGACGCGCGGGGCCTCGATGACCTTGCTCGGCGGGCTGTGCATCTGGGCAAGGTCGATGGTTTCAACGCCGAGGTTCTCCCGGGAGCGATCGTTCCAGGACAGGAGATTGTCGCGGCTGTAGGACTCGGGAGTCGGGGGGAGCCTGCGTCCCGTCTTCGTGACCACCGCGAGTCCGGCTTCGGGGTGCTCGGCGAGGAACCGACCGACGAAGCGTTCCGAGCGGCCGTCGCCGTAGACGTCCGCGGTCTCGACGAGGTTGACGCCGGTCTGGCACGCGCAGCTCAGCGTCCCGGCCGCCTCGTCGAGACCGACCTCGCCCTGGTCGACGCCCAGCTGCCACGTGCCGGTGCCGACGACGCGGATCTGACGCCCCAGCGCTGTGAACGGACGATCGTCCACACAACCCTCCTCAGGCCTCTTGGAGCCTTCGCACTCCCCGGGGTCCGAGGCTGGCGACCCATGGGACAATCATGCCAGTCTCGCGGATGCGATGCGCGCATCGTGAAGGCACATCCACCCCGAGCCCGCCTCGACGGCGCATGCGCGTCGTGCAATGAGGCGGGTGACGGACGGCGACCATTCTGCTACAGTCACTTCCTGTCCGCATGCGGACAGGTACCGGTGGCCTTCTGGTTCGCCGGTGACAACTGGCAACTCCACAGGGGATGATCGGTTTCGACGACGGTCGTGGGTTCAGGAGAAGCGGGTCGAGGATGCGCAGTCATCTCGTCAACGCCCTGCGCGAACCAATAGGTGCCGATAACACTCGCACCGACTTCGCCCTCGCCGCCTGAGCGAGCTCCGAGGTCCGTCAGCCCGGGGAGCGCTTCCGCCCCGGTTCCTGGCGTCATCCAGGAAGCCACTGCTGAGGTCCTTCGCTGTCGGGGGCCTTGGAACATGCAGGCAGCTGAGCCCGTCGGTGTCCTTGTCCGCGTGAGATGCCGGGGCTGAGAAACTCGTGAGCGGACTGCACCCGGAGAAGTCCTGTTGCACCACCGTCGGACGGGGGTTCGATTCCCCCCATCTCCACGTTCCGGAGCCCTGGGGCCACGAAATCTCGTGGCCCCAGGGCTCCGGCCGTCTTCGCCGGGTGTCGGTCGTCCCCACTCGGGGAGGGTGATCACTCGGGATGGCGCGACCGTACCCGATTACCGTGGCGAATGTGGCTCATGTGACGAACGAGGTCGCTATAGATCACAAACGACCGCGCCACGCCGCGAGAAACGCCGTCATATCTGACAAAACGGCCCGTTTATGCATAGCGTTGCCGCCAACGGCACCGCACCTGGTGTCCACCAACCACCGAGAGGCAGATACATGTCCGTTAACCGCACTGAGCTCATCGCCGCCATCGCCGAGAAGGCCGGACTTACCAAGGTTCAGGCCGATGACTTCCTGGGCGCCTTCCAGGAGGTTCTCGTCGAGAACGTCGCCAAGGGCGAGGCCGTCAAGATCACCGGCCTGATGGGTGTGGAGCGCGTCGAGCGAGCCGCTCGTACGGGTCGCAACCCCCGCACTGGCGAGGAGATCCAGATCCCCGCCGGTTACGGCGTCAAGCTGACCGTTGGCTCCGCCCTGAAGAAGGCCGTCGCCAAGTGACCCCGGCATGAGGACCCGGTGCCGCTGAGCGCGGCAGACCATGGACGTCAAGGCGCGTCACCTCCCGCGGGTGGCGCGCCTTCGTCATCTCGTCGTGAGCGGCACCGACGTCGGCCGAGCGGGCGGCTGGCCTTTCGGCTTCCCGGACGGAGGCGCGGCGGTGAGCTCGACGGATGACCGCCTTCCCGAACGGTTCATCCCCGAGCAGGAGGCGCCGGAGGAGACTGTGTTCATAGCCTCGCCGGCATGGATGACATTCGCTTTCCGCCTCGGGGGTCGGAGGATGCCTCTCCGGCACTCGCTCTGCAAGGCCTATGCAAGGCCTTCGGTCAGAAGATCGCCGTCAATATGCTTTCCCTGACCGTTCCCACCGGTTCCATCTACGGCATGGTCGGTCCCAATGGGGCGGGCAAGACCACGACTCTATCCATGGCCACCGGGCTGCTGGTTCCCGACGCCGGCCGCGCCGCGGTCCACGGCACCGACGTGTGGGCCCGGCCGGGCGCCGCCAAAGCGCGGCTCGGCGTCCTTCCCGACGGGCTGCGCACCTTCGACCGCCTCACCGGACTCGAGCTGATCACCTACGCCGGTCTGCTGCGCGGCCTGGAGCGCGATGTCGTCGTCGCCCGCGCCACCCAGCTCCTCCACGTCCTGGATCTCGGCGGTGCCGGCCGTGCGCTCGTCGCCGATTACTCCGCCGGCATGCGTAAGAAGGTTAACCTCGCCTGCGCCCTCATCCACTCGCCGAGCGTGCTCGTCCTGGACGAGCCCTTCGAAGCTGTCGACCCGGTCTCCGCTCGGGTGATCCAGGCGATCCTCACCGACTTCGCCGCCGACGGCGGCACCGTCATCATCTCCAGCCATGTTATGACGACCGTGCAGCGCCTGTGCACTCACGTGGCCATTATCGACGTCGGCCGGGTCGTGGCCGCGGGCACCACCGCCCAGGTCGCCGCGGGCATGGACCTGGAGGAGCGCTTCACTCAGCTGGTCGGGGCGCCGGAGGCGAAGGAGGACCTGTCGTGGTTGCGACCCTCATCCGTCTGAGGTGGAGGCTGACCTTCAACGCCCTGCGTCGTAGTGTCTGGATCATGGTGGCCGCCGTGATCGGCGCCGCCTGGGCCGCCGGCGCGATCATCACGATGGTCGCGGCGGCGGTCGCGTTCGGCCTGCACGAGTCGACGGCCGTGGCGGCGACCGCCATCGGCGGGCTGGGGGCGCTGACGGTGCTCGGATGGGCCCTGGTGCCGCTCCTTCTCACAGGTGTCGACTCGACGCTCGACCCCCGGGCGCTCCCTGTATGGATCGCGCCCTCGCGGTCATTGGCGTGCGGGCTCGCCGTGGCCGGGGCCGCCGGGATCCCCGGCATCGTCACGGCCGTCTGCTTCCTCCTGCCCGCGCTGGTGTGGGCGCTGGGTGGACGCTGGGGCGCCGCCGGGCTCGCTCTCCTCTTGGCTCCGGCCGCTCTGGCGACGTGCGTGCTGCTCTCCCGCGTCGTCGTGATCGGCTCCGGCGCGTCGGCCTCGCGCCGAAGCCGCGATATCGTTGGAGCCGTGGGCGGGGTGGTCGTCATCGGGGCAGGCCTCCTGCCGAGTGCGGTCAACCTTGTCGCCGCGCGCGCCGAGGAGCCCGGCACCGCCGGGTTGATGACGATCGGCCGGGTGCTCTTCCTGAGCCCCTTCGGCTGGGCCTTCGCAGCACCGGGCTGCCTCGCTCAGGGACAGGCGGTCCAGGCACTGGTCCTGACTCTGGGCGCCCTGGCTTCTCCGATTGCGCTGGCCCCTGCGTGGGGCAGGATTGTCGGGCGCGTCATGTCCGGGGGCGGCCGAGTCATCGGCCGAAGCGGTCGCCCGAGGCGTTCAACGGGTGTCCGGGGTCGCGGGAGCGGGGAGAGCGCGTCCGTCCCAGAACCGGTGACCCCTCTGCCATGGCATCGGCGACTCTCACGGTTCCTGCCCTCGCCAGCCGCCGCGATCACGGCGCGGTGCTTGCGCTACTGGCGCACCGACCCGCGCTACCTGGTGCTGGCGGTCTCCAGCATATTCGTCGTACTCATCCTCGGTACTGTGATGGTGCTCAATGCTCGGCACGGCCTCCCGGGGGGCGGTCAGGGCGAGGTCGGCTTCGAGACGGCCCCGGCCAGCATGGCGCTCGGCCGGGCCCCGGCGGGTCTGCTGGGTGTGCCGGTCTTCGTCGCCCTGGTGTCCGGATGGGGAATCCACGACGACCTGGGCTATGACTCCACTGCCCAGTGGATGCACCTGAGTGCCGGAGTGCGCGGCCGTGACGACCGGCTGGGGCGAGTGAGTGCGGCGGTCCTGTGGCAGCTGCCCCTCATCGCGGTCATTACCATCGGCTTCGGCGCGTGGACCGGTCGTTGGGACATCGTGCCGGCCGTCGTCGGGGCGCAGCTGGGGCTCTACGGCGCCGCGCTGGCCTGGTCCAGCGTCATGGGGGCGATCATGCCCTACGAGGTCACCGCACCGGGGGCGAGCCCGCTGAAGTCGCGGACCTCGGGCATGACCCTGGTGGCCTCCTTGGTTCAGATGATCGGGTTCCTGGCCGTCGCCGTGCTCGCGCTGCCGGTCGTCGCCGGGATCTGCGCCCTCATGCTCCTGGGAGCTTGGCAGTGGGGCTGGGCGCTTCTGATCGTCGGTGTCCTGTGGGGCGCCGGGCTCGCCTGGGCGGGTGTGGTCGTCGGCGGCCGTACGCTGGACCGGCGCTGGCTCTCGGTGCTCACCACCGTGCGCTCCTGGCCCGGCCACGCCGAGACCCGCTAGAGACCCGCTGACCGTAGCCCGGGCCGGTCCCGTCCGGATTACGGGGCGCTTTTCGGACGGGGGGGCAGGGCGCCTCCGGGAGCGTTCGGCGCGGCGAGAGCCTTCGCACACGCGCCTCGCGACTCCGGTGAGGCACGGCGTCCTACACTGACCGCATGCGTCAGTACCTCCTCAGGCCGCGCGCCGCCGACGACCCGGCGGGTCCTGTGGCCCCTAGCGACCCCGCCGCCGAGCCCGGCCGGTCCGTGGGCACGGCCGTGCTCGAGCGCGAGGAGCTCCAGTCCACCGACGACGGCGACGCCGACCGCTTCGCGCACTATGTGCGCAAGGACAGGATCGCAGCGGCCGCGACGACGGGGCGCCCCGTCGTCGCCCTGTGCGGCAAGGTGTGGACTCCGGGGCGGGACCCGTCGAAGTATCCCGTGTGCCCGACCTGCAAGCAGATCTACGAGGAGATGCGTTCCAGCGGGGACGATGGTTCCGGCGGGGGCGGTCGCCGCTTCCCGCGCCTGCCCTTCTCGCGGGGCGGTCGGTGAATCCGGCACGAGGTTCCCAGGGCCGGCACAATCCGACTCAACCCTCCATCTTCGCCGCTGAGAGCCTCTCGCCCGCGTACCCGCAGCGCGCCGCCTGGGGAACATCGGGGTCGTTGCGCGCCTGGCAGGCGGCCGCGCTGAAGACGTACATGACCGACATGCCCGAGGACTTCCTCGCCGTGGCCACGCCCGGTGCGGGCAAAACGACGTTCGCCTTGCGCGTGGCCACCGAACTGCTCGCCGCCGGTGATGTTCACCAGGTCACCGTCGTATGCCCCACTGAGCACCTGAAGTACCAATGGGCCGAGGCCGCGGCCCGCGTGGGCATCCGTCTGGATCCCTCCTACGTCAACTCCCAGGGGGTGCTGGGCTCCCATTTCGACGGCGTCGCCCTGACCTACGCGCAGGTCGCCGCCAACGCCGCCCTTCACCGCGCTCGCACCGACGCCACCCGCACCCTAGTGGTCCTCGACGAGATCCACCACGGCGGGGACGCGCGCAGCTGGGGTGACGCTATGCGGGAGGCCTTCGCACCGGCGCGCCGCAGGCTCGCGCTAACCGGCACACCTTTCCGCTCCGACGAGTCGCCCATACCCTTCGTGCGCTACGTCGAGGAGGCCGGCGGAGTCAGGCGCTCACGGGCCGACTACTCCTACGACTACGCCGACGCTCTGCGCGACGGGGTCGTGCGCCCGGTGATGTTCATGACCTACTCCGGCCGAATGCGCTGGCGTACCAGAACCGGCGATGAAGTCGCCGCCCGGCTGGGCGAGCCGCTGACCAAGGATCTTCAGACCCAGGCCTGGCGCACCGCTCTCGACCCGGAGGGCGAGTGGATCCCCGCGGTTCTGGCCGCCGCCGACCAGAGGCTGAGCGAGGTGCGCCGCCAGATGCCCGACGCCGGAGGCCTGGTCATCGCCTCCGACCGGGGCTCGGCCCGTGCTTACGCGGGGCGATTGCGGGCCATTACCGGCGAGGCCGCCACCGTCGTCCTGTCCGATGACACCGGCGCTTCCAGCCGCATCGAGACCTTCTCGGCCGGCCGGGACCGCTGGATGGTGGCCGTGCGCATGGTCTCCGAGGGCGTCGACGTGCCCCGCCTCGCTGTCGGCGTCTACGCCACCTCGACTTCCACGCCGCTGTTCTTCGCCCAGGCGGTCGGACGCTTCGTGCGTTCACGCGCCAGGGGTGAGACCGCCAGCGTTTTCCTGCCCTCGGTGACCCCTCTGCTGGAGATGGCCAACGAGGTGGAGCTCGCTCGCGACCATGTTCTGGGCCGGCCCCGCTCTGAGAGGGATCGCCTGTTCGCCGGCCCCGAGGATCGACTCATCGCTGAGGCCAATGAGGAGGAGCGGGCCAGCGACGATCTTCTCGGCGCCTTCGAGGCGATGGATTCCACTGCCGAGTTCGATCGTGTGCTTTTCGATGGCGGTGAGTTCGGCACCGGCGCTGTGGTGGGCAGCATTGAGGAGCAGGAGTACCTGGGTCTGCCCGGCCTGCTCGAGCCCGAGCAGGTCACCGCCCTGCTGCGCCAGCGCCAGGACAAGCAGGTCGAGGCCCGCGAGCGCCGGGCCGCCGCGGCCGCCCAGCGCCGGGACGACTCCGGGATCGATGATGCCCGGCGCCGGGCGTCGGCCCGCAAGGAGCTCTCCCGGCTCGTGGCCGCTTGGGCGCGCCGCTCCGGCCAGCCCCATGGCGTCGTCCACAACGACCTGCGCCGCGTGTGCGGCGGACCCGAGGTGGCGCGAGCTTCCACCGAAGAGATCGAGAGACGGGTCAACACCCTCAGGCGCTGGTTCGTCGGGAAGCGGTGAGGATTACCGGGGTCGGGCGACGACGTCGTACGGCCGTCGCGGGCCACGACGCGTCGCGGGAGCGGGGCGCGCGATCGTGCGCGGGGCGATGCTGATGGTGAATGCGATTCCGGAGCTCATCACGTGTCATCTTGCGGGAGAGAAGGATCCCGAATGGCCGGGTACGCCGAGGGGCGGGGAAGATATATGGATCGGTCCCCGCGCTCAGCGTCCGATGCGGGGGCGTCGTGCCTGGCGGGGCGCAGGAGCATCATTCACGCAGTGCGGTGCGGCCGTCGAGCTCGAGGTGACGGGTCGGCACGGCGGGCTCGCCCTCGCTGAGTCTCCAGGCGTCGTAGGGAAGCTCTGCCCGTGCCGCCCGGTGGCGTTCGGCCGCGGCGGTGAGCGCCCGCGGTCCGCGGTGCTCCTCAACGACCTCGCCGTCGCGCACGAGCTCGACCTGGAGGGGGCGCCCTCCCTCCCGCTTCAAGGCGCCCAGCGCCTCCCCCTGCTCGCGGGCTGAGAGGACCAGCTCCTCGGTGGCGGTCCCCGCGGTGTCCAGGACCCGTCCCGCCCACTTGCGCCCGCCGACGGTGGCCTTGCCCCCCTCGGAGAACTTGGCGACCTCCTGCATGACGCCGTCGGTCCCCTCCCGTTCGACGAGCTTGTAGACCAGCTCCGCCGTCGGGCGTCCCGAGCCGGTGACGAGCTTGGTGCCCACCCCGTAGGAGTCCACCGGGGCGGCGCCCAGTCCGGCGATCGCGTATTCGTCCAGGTCGTTGGTCACCGTGATCCTCGTCGTCGTGGCGCCCAGGGCGTCGAGCTGGGCGCGCACCTTGAAGGCCTCGGCGACCAGGTCGCCGGAATCCAGTCGCACGGCCCCGAGTTCGCCGCCGGCGCCCCGGGCTGCCTTGACGGCCCGTTCCACGCCGCGGGCGATGTCATAGGTGTCGACCAGGATCGTGGTGCTCGGGCCGAGGCTGGCGACCTGGGCTGTGAAGGCGTCCTCCTCCGAATCGTGCAGCAGGGTGAAGGAGTGCGCCGAAGTCCCCACCGTGGGGATCCCATAGCGCATGCCCGCTTCAAGATCGCTGGTGGCGACGAAGCCGCCGACGACGGCCGCGCGGGCCGCCGCGACCGCCGCCCGCTCGTGGGCGCGTCGGGCGCCGAAGTCCACACAGGGCCTCCCGTGCGCGGCGATCGTCATGCGCGAAGCCGCCGAGGCGACGGCGCAGTCGTGGTTGTAGATCGACAGGGCTAGAGTCTCCAGGATGCAGGCCTCGGCGAAGGTGCCCTCGACGGTCAGCAGGGGGGAGCCGGAGAAGTAGCACTCGCCCTCGGCGTACCCGCGGATCGTGCCCGAGAATCGGTATTCGCGCAGGTAGTCCAGCGTCGTGTCATCCACGATGCCGGCGGTGCGCAGGAAGTCGATCTGGGCGCCGGTGAAGACGAACTCCTCGATGGCCTCCAGGAGGCGGCCCGTGCCCGCGACGACTCCGAAACGCCGGGAGGAGGGCAGACACCGCCCGAACAGTTCGAAGACGCTCGCGCGCTCGGCGGCTCCCGAGTGAAGAGCCCCCTGGAGCATGGTGAGCTCGTACATGTCGGTCAGTAGGGAGGTGGAGGGGCTTGTCGGGTCGAGCGCGGCGTGCTGCGTAGGTGTCATGACTCCCAAGCTATCCTGGAAACCGGATCAGCACACGGCGCCTGGACCACAGCATTCATTCCGGCCGCTAGGCTGGGGCACATGAGTGCACATGTCGTCGAGCCCGACGTCGAGGAGCGCGCGCGCACCGTCTCCCAGTCCCTGTGGCGCACGGTCGTCCATGACGATCCGGTCAACACTATGGATTACGTCACCTGGGTCTTCCACTCCTACTTCCACTTCTCCCTGCCCCTGGCGCGAAGCCGCATGATGCAGGTGCACACCACCGGGCGCGCCACCGTGTCCTCCGGCGCGCGCGAGCGCATGGAGGTCGATGTCACCGCCATGCACTCCTACGGCCTGCGCGCTACCCTCGAACCGGTTGCCGATGACTGCGACGAGCACGGGGACAATCCCTGATGCGAAGCTTCGTCGAGGCGGCCGACGGGTGGGAGAGCCGGTTGGAGACCTGGGAGCGCGAGTACCTCGCGGGCCTGCTCGAGCAGGTGGCTGTGCTGCTGGCCGCGGACGAGTCCGCTCTGGGCGGCATTCGCAGCGCCGCTCCGCCGCACTCCGGGCAGCGGAAGGGGGAGAGTCCCCGCGACGGCGACGTTCTGGCCGCCCTGGACTTCGATCCGGGCCCGGTGACCCGGCCGCCGGCGCGCGAGCCCCGGCCGCCGTCGTCCACCCCGCCGGCGCTCGCTCCCGTCCTCGACATGCTGCTGCCCGACGCATCGGAGGATCCTGACATCGCACTCGAAGTGGCGGATCTGACCCGCTCGCGGTTGCGCGCCCTGAAGTACGAGCGCCTGGAGGCCGCCATCGCCGAGCTGCTCGAGCCCACCGGGGGCGGGGGCGCGGTTCGCGTCGTCCGCGGGCACGAGCAGGAGTGGCTCGGCGCCCTCAATGACGTGCGCCTCGTGCTGGCGCAGCGGTTGGACATCGACGGACCCGAAGCTGCTGATGACGTCCACGCCGTTGCTTGGCAGGAGGCTCCGAGCAGCGAGAACGACGATGCCCGCTGGCGCCGCGGTATCGCTCTGTCCTACGACATGCTGACCTGGTGGCAGGAATCACTGGTAACCGTGCTGCTTTCCGGCTGAGCCGCCGCCTAGTCTCAGGTGCGTGAATGACGCGCCGATCGGGATGTTCGACTCCGGGGTCGGAGGCCTGACGGTGGCACGGGCCGTGCTCGACCAGCTGCCCGGCGAGCAGATCCTCTACATCGGGGACACCGCCCATAGCCCCTACGGCCCCAGGAGCGTCAGCGAGGTTCGTTCTCTGGCGCTCGGTGTCATGGACGAGCTCGTCGATGCGGGCGTCAAGATGCTCGTCATCGCCTGCAACACCGCGTCGGCGGCGGTCCTGCACGACGCTCGGCGCCGCTACACCAAGGATAGGGGCGTCCCCGTCGTCGAGGTCATCCATCCCGCCGCTCGAGCGGCCGCCCGCGTTACCCGCAACGGCCGTATCGGTCTGATCGCCACCCAGGGCACCGTCGACTCGCGCGCCTATGCCGATGCGCTCGAGGCCGTCCCCGGTGTTGAGCTCTTCTCCGAGGCTTGTCCACGCTTCGTCGAACTGGCCGAGCGCGGGGTGACCACCGGTCCGCAGGTGCTCGCCACCGCTGAGGACTACCTGGCTTCCGTCAAGGCAGCCGATGTGGACACCCTCATTCTGGGATGCACCCACTACCCGCTGCTCATCGGACCGATCTCCTACGTGATGGGACAGGATGTGACTCTGGTGACCTCGAGTGAGGAAACCGCCAAGGACGTCTACCGCGAGCTGGCCCGGCGCGATCTGCTGCGCGATCCCGACGCCGCCCCGCCGCGTCACGAGTTCCGCTCCACCGGCGATCCCGGATCCTTCGCGGTCCTGGCGCGCAGGTTCCTGGGACCCGAAGTCGGACGGGTTTCGCGGGTGGACTCGGTACCCGGGTCGACGCACATGGTCTTCTCCTCCGACGTTCCGGCTCCCGCCCCTATCGTCCCTGTCACCGCCGACGATCGCGTTCCCCGTACGGACCCCGAAGAATTGAGCAAGGATCCCGCATGAAGCTCACGGTCATCGGCTGCGCCGGAAGCATGTCCGGTCCCGATTCCTCGGCCTCCTCCTACCTCGTGCAGGCCGACGGCCCGGGCCCGGACGGGGAGCGGACGTGGTCGATGATCCTGGACCTGGGGCCGGGGTCGATGGGGCAGATGCTGCACTATCTCGACCCGGCCGACTTGGATGCGATTGCGATCTCCCACTGCCACGCCGACCACATGGTCGACCTCGTGGGCATGCACGTCTTCCGACGGTGGAACCCGACCGGAGCGTTGGGGCCCGTGCTCACCCTGGGGCCCAGCGAGCTGCGGACGCGCCTGAACGGTGTCGACGGCACCGCGCCCGAGGAGACCTACGCCTCCGAGTTCTCCTTCCGCACGGCTGTGGCGGGCGAGACGGTGCGGGTGGGACCGATGACGATCACTCCCTACACCGCCCTGCATCCGGTGGAGGCCTACGGCTACCGCATCGAGGGGCCTGGCCGGGATGGGCGGCGGATGGTGAGTCTGGCCTTCACCGGGGACACTGACCTGTGCTCCGGTGCGGAGGCTATGTCCGACGGCGTCGATCTGCTGCTGTCCGAGGCCGCCTTCCTGGAGGGGCGCGACACCTATCGCGGGATGCATCTGACCGGCAGGCGCGCCGGGGAGCTCGCCGCGGGCACGAGCGGTGAGGGTGGGCGTACGCCCGCGGGCGGCCTCGTGCTGACCCACATCCAGCCGTGGACGGATCCGGCCGACACGCTCAAGGAGGCCGCCGAGGTCTACTCCGGACCGCTCGAGGCCGCGACCTCGGGGGCCAGCTGGCAGGTCTGAGGTGACGGTACCGGTGCGCTACATGCCCGCCGTCCCCGATGGACCGGATCGCCCCTGGACCCGGGGGCGGCGCACCCGGTGGTGGCTCGTCGTTCCGGCTGATCTGGTGACGGTGTCGCTCGTGGCCCTCTTCACGGCCGCTTCGGCGCACGAGACCTCGCGGACCCTCGGGCTGCTCGTCCGCGGGGTCGGTTCCATCGCCCTCGCATGGCCGGTGGCATGGGGATTGAGACGCGGCCGCGACCACCTCGAAGCCCTATGGCCCGAGGGCGGAATCGTCATCGGCACCACGTGGATCGTGTGGACGGTCGGACACGGATTGGCCGGCGGAGCGTTCGCGTCCTTCGCTCCGGTATTGGCGGCTTTCCTCGTTGTTCTCCAGGCGGGGTGGCGCTGCTTGTACGGCTATGCCAAGGCTCACGACTCGCTGGTGCCCGAGCCGGTCCAGCGCAGGCTCGACGCCGAGGAGAACCGACAGGCCCCGGACCGGCCCGTCGATGATGGGTGAGGGCGGTCCGCTCCCGCTGTCAGGCGCGGAGTGGGGGCGGCGGATGGTCCAGGGCCTCGGGCGGGGTGCCGCGGGACCAGCCGTCACGTGCGGTCCTCTCTTGAGGCCCTTGCTCTTCAGGATGCCAGCAGCTCTGCCAGTACGGGCGCCAGCTCGCGGAACGCCTGACCGCGGTGGGAGATCGCACTCTTCTCGATCGCACTCATCTGCGCCGTCGTCCGCCCGGCGCCGCCGGGTGCGTCCTCCTGAACGGGCACGAAGATCGGGTCGTAGCCGAAGCCGCCCCCGCCGCGGGGCTCGCCCAGCAGCCGTCCCTCCATCGATCGCTCGATGATGGTGACAGCCGGCTCATCGCCCGGATCCGGACCCGGTGCGATCAGCACGGCGGCGCATGTGAAGCGCGCCGTGCGGTGCGGATCCGTCACGTCGGTAAGTTGGTTCAGCAGCAGGTGCAGGTTCGCCGCGTCGTCGCCGTGTCGACCCGACCAGCGGGCCGAGAAGATGCCCGGGGAGCCGCCGAGGACATCTACGCATAGGCCCGAGTCGTCGGCGACGGCAGGAAGGCCGGTGCCGTCCGCCAGGGCGCGGGCCTTGATCTCGGCATTGGCCGTGAAGGTGAGTCCGTCCTCGACGGGCTCGGGGACGCCCGCGGTGGCTGCCGAGATGATCGAGGACGGGTCCAGACCGGGCACGAGTGGCGCCAGGATCGCCCGCAACTCGGCCAGCTTGCCGGGGTTGCGCGTGGCCAGGACGAGGCGCGCGCCTTGCGGGACCGCCGTGATGGGAGGCGTCATGCTCCAGTCCCGTCGTCGGTGGAGCGCACGGTGAAGGGGACGTCCGCCGGGCCGGACAGGGCCTTCGTCTGGAGGGCCGCCAGTTCGGTGTTGCCCTTGGCGGCCAGATCCAGCAGGGCGCACAGCTCATCGCGGTCGAAGGGGACGTGCTCGGCCGTGCCCTGCACCTCGATGAAGTGCCCGTCACCGGTCTGGACGACGTTCATGTCGGTGTGGGCGCGTACGTCCTCCTCGTAAGGCAGGTCCAGGCAGGCAGTGCCGTCGATAATGCCGACGCTGATCGCGCTCAGCGAGTCCGACAGGACCGGCCTGCCGGCTCGCGGCCGGATGTGCCCGCCCGCCGTGCCCCAGGCGATGGCGTCGGCCAGGGCCACGTACGCACCGGTGATGGCGGCGGTACGGGTGCCGCCGTCGGCCTGGAGGACGTCGCAATCCAGAGCGATCGTGTTCTCCCCCAGGGCGGCGACGTCGATGATGCCACGTAGGGACCGGCCGATAAGCCGGGAGATCTCGTGGGTGCGACCGCCGATCCTTCCGCGTACCGATTCCCGGCCGCTGCGCTCGGAGCCCGCGCGGGGGAGCATGGCGTACTCGGCCGTCACCCAGCCCTCGCCTCCGCCCTTGCGCCAGCGCGGCACGCCTTCGGTGAAGGAAGCCACGCACAGGACGCGGGTGCGGCCGAACTCGATGAGTACCGAGCCCTCGCCGTGGTCCAGCCAGTGTCGGGTGATGGTGACGGGGCGCAGTTCATCGGCGGCGCGCCCGTCTTTGCGGGTTCCGGTGTCAGTCACGGCGCCAGGCTACCCGCCTCCGGGGCATCGACCTCATCGCTCGCGGAGACGGTGACCGTGCGGGAGCAGTCCGCGAAGCAGGTCACGATCTCCTAAAAACTTAAATTCTAGGATTGATCTAGCAATGTGTATGTTTATATTTAGAGGGTCTTGGTTCTTCACATCTTAAGGAGTGCGTCATGCCGATCGTGCCCAGGCCCCATGGGATTCGTCCGCAGCCTTCGAGGATTCGGGCGCTGCCCGTCAGCGCCCGACTCCTCGCTCTCGTCATCGTTATCGTTCCGGTGCTCGCCGGCTGCAGCGAGCCCGCTGCGCGCGTCACTGCCACCGCATCCGCGAGTTCCAGCCCCACTCCCACCCGACAGGTGACGGTTGCGGTTCCGAACGTCGTCGGTATGAAGGGCGATGCAGCGGCCGATACCCTCAAGGAGGCCGGGTTCACTGAGAAGCCGACGTACGCGGATGTCGACGGCGAGGAGACCGTGCAGGAGGAGAGCGACTGGACGGTGACCGCGCAGGGTCCGCAGGCGGACACGCAGGCCCCCGTGGATCAACCGATCACTCTGATGGTCCGCCACGATCGCGCGGACGCATCCGCCTCCGCATCGGCGGTGGCCACGGAGCCGGAGTCCGCACCCGAGCCGGCTCAGGCCCAGGAACCCGAACCCGCACCCGAGCCGGCTCAGCCCCAGGAACCCGAACCCGCACCCGAGCCGGCTCAGGCCCAGGAACCCGAACCCGCACCCGAACCCGCTCAGCCCCAGGAACCCGAACCGGGGGGTGTGTACTACAGAAGCTGCAAGGAGGCGAAGGCTGCGGGAGCGGCTCCGCTGTACCAGGGCGAACCCGGCTATCGGCCCGGTCTGGATCGCGACCACGACGGGATCGCCTGCGAGAAGTGAGCTGCTCGCGTGAGGTATTCGTCGTCTCCGCGCACCGGATGGGGTGCGCCCGCTGCGGGCGTCCGTCCGCAGCGGGCGGAGGACGATGAGCTCCAGGTCGGCTTGGGCGCGAAATACGGCCGGATCGGTGCGAAACTGGGCCGAGCCCGGCAGCGGGGACGGGAGCAGGGTGCGCTTCAGCAAGCTCGACACAAACAACTGGAAGCCCCTGCTCGCCTTCCGCAAGCGTCTCATCGCGGGTGAGGTGGCTCCGGAATCGAGCACGGCTAGCGTAGCGCCTACTGCGGAGGTGAGCGAGACCTCGACAGCCCGCGGCGTCCGCAACACGGCTTGTCGCCCGATCAGCGTGGCCAAGAAGCAACAGATCCTCGATCTGGCCCGCACGGGCATGGCTGTCAGTCAGATCGCTGCCGAGGTCGGCGTCGCAGAGACCACCGTCCGTGCCACGTGCCGCCAGGCCACGCAGCCGCCCCGCCGCAGGCGACGCTTTACCAGTGACGACCTCCAGCGTGCTCAGCAGCTCCACGCCCAGGGGCGTACCTACATCGAGATCGGGCTGGAGCTCGGCTTTGGACGGGATACGGTCAAGAAGCATCTGGCGACGGCACAGGGGTGACTGGTAGCCAGAACGACAATGACCGCACCCAGGTCAATCCGCAGTGTATTCGCTACTCCTGCTTGGCATCTCTGCCGGGTTGCTGCGCTGCCTGCTGCTCCAGCCGATCGAAGTCACTGACGTAATTGCGGTCTTGGATAATGCGGAACTTCTCGAACTCGCTCAGGGCGTGCTCGTCGGCTTGGGCCTTGGAAATGTGGCCTGCGTCGTCGAGGATCTGGCGGTCGTCCAGGTCGAGAAAGGCGTCGAGGTGTGTGGCCCAGTCTTCCATCGTCATGGGGATCTGACGGCGGGCGCGGGACTCGGCCAGATCAAGAAAGGCGTTGACGAGTCGACCCAAGTCGTCGAGTTCGTCGCGGGTAAGGTAGTTCTTACCGATGGTCACGTCACCGCGCAGGATCTTGCCGTCGGGGCTGTTCGCCCAGCTGGTCAGGCCCATGTGGGGCTGATCGGCCCTGGCGCGGGAGGTGATGAGCTCGGCGGCGGTGTGGCCGTGGACGGCGTAGTGGAGCTTGTTCTGGACGGTGGCGAAGAAGCGCTTGGTGGTAGGGGCGTCCTTGTTGTAGTCGATGCTGGTGGCGTAGATGTCGGTGACCTTCTGGTAGAAGCGACGTTCGGACAGGCGGATCTCGCGGATCTCATCAAGCAGGCGCTCGAAGTAGTCTTCGCCCAGGAAGGTGCCGTTCTCCATACGTTGGCGGTCGATGACGTAGCCGCGGATGGCGAAGTCGCGCAGTACGCTGGTGGCCCACTGGCGGAACTGGGTGGCGCGCACCGAGTTGACGCGGTAGCCCACCGAGATGATGGCGTCGAGGTTGTAGTGGTCGATGCTGCGTGTCACTTGGCGTGAGCCCTCGGATCGAACTATCCGGAATTTCCGGATAGTTGCCTCACGCTCCAGCTCACCGGAGGAGAAGACGTTCCCCAGGTGCTCGCTGATGGTGCGCACGTCGACGTCGAACAGCTCGGCCATCAGGCGCTGCGTTAGCCAGATCGTCTCATCCTCGTATCGTGCCTCGATGCTGGAATTACCGTCTTGGGCGGTGAAGATGAGGAACTCAGCGGTGGAGTTGCGGATGAGTTTGGTGGGAGGATCTGGATTAGTAGTCATACCGTTGATTATACTTCCGATCGATGACTATTGGCAAACATACTACACGTTTCGGAATTGTGGTCTGCCGTCAGTTCTCAATGCTGTCGATTGTTCTCAGTGTCCCGTCTCGTAGCCAACCAACAACCGTCGTAGCCAAGAATAGAACGCTGCGCGCGGTGGCTTCGTCGACGTCTTGCGGTTGATCGCTGCCGTGTCGATCAGGCTGGTAACCGATGGTGGCTAACGCGTCAATAAAAACTTCAATGCCAAGTTTGACCTTTGTCTTACCATTGGCTTTATAATCTCGATCCGGCAGCTTGCACTCCCACTTGTCTGGTGTTTGACGGAGTTCGGTGGTCATACTGCCAATGGTTGCATTGTTGTTATTTGGTGAGACGATTGGCTTAAGAAGCGTCTCGATGGCCTTGATAGCCCTACCCCAGGCGTCACTCAAATTTGGTTCGCGTCCGAAAGCAAGAGCCCATGCTTCTTGCATGTACTGTGATGCCTGGTCATCTGGCTGAGTCACCTGCTCGTACTCGTCCCAGAGCGCGGGATCGATTCTCTCCACCAACCGGTCGCCGTCAGGAGATACGCGAAGAACGTGGCCGGCAGACTTTAGGATATACTCGAGTGCGTCGGCTTGACCGCAGCCGTGCCCAAGAAGCCAATCTATGACGTCGAGAGCCGCAATTTGATCGTGTCCAGTTTCTTCCAAGCATGCTCGTATAGCATATTTCGCTCCTTGATAGTCAAGATAACTGCCAGCGCGCTCAAGCCTCAATTCTATACTGAGCCCGCACACAATAGACGCATCGTCGTCAACCGCATTTTCGATCCATCTCACCGCATACTGCCAGAGGAAGTCTGGCACGCCATCAACTGGCGTAAACGGTTGACGTTGATTTCTGCGCACAGATAGAGGTTTCCAATTGTCGTTGTTCACATGCTCTCCTTGTATTGGACTTTAGGACGTACTGCCGGTGATCTGAAGGACCATCGAAGGGACGTTTGCGACGAGGCCCGAAATTGTTGGGTAGACAATGGCGGTGCTTAGTTGACACCATCGCTCCTTCCACACTGAATCTGTCGACTCACCGGCAGCAGCCTTGGCTGCGGTTATGGCATTGTCAGTTGCATCCACTACATTCTGAAGATTGCATTCTCCTGGATTTTCCAGGCACCGCCGCAGATATTCGATGTTTCGTCGCAGATGACCGCGAAGCTGATCGCTGAGTGTTGTATCGGCTTCTAGTCCATCCGCGAGCTCGTTAGCCAATGATATGAGTTGGTCATGAAGAGGAGTCGACAAACTTGGGGTAAGAACGTCCACCATGTCGGCTAGAGTCTCTAGGGAATCGAGTGCAGCTTGTGGACATACTTCTTCGGGTGTATAGGGCGAGCTCCACGACTTACCGATGTTCAAAGTACTGTCGACCCAGGTGGAATAATTGCGTCGGAAGGGTCCAACCTTACGCCCCATATTATCCAGGGTGTCGATTATTGCTTTGATGTCTGTGAGCCACTTTGCCGATTCGAGAAGCGCTGCTCGATCTGCATCATTCATGATTGAGTTATCATCGTCGGAGATATGCCATCGTTCTAGTAGCGATACATTCCCGGTGGCAGTCCGGTATTTGGTTAGTTGATCAAATAAAAGTGCTGCTGGATTCATTGTCGCTTTATATTCGGATTTGAATTGATATCATCAGATTGGCCTCGCCAATTACGTGTAAATTTCTCATCTGCTCATGGTCGACATCTCTCTTGAATACGGTGATCGCTCTGTGTGCCGGTAGGGTTCGTTATGGAGGGTGTGACACACCGGCTAACCTTCCACTCACGCTCCACGGGCACAGAGCACGCCTTCTTCCATACAACCAAACCAAGCGCCTTCACTGATATGGCCTGCACGACGATGTGTACGACCGCAGCATCAGCGCGACAACTTTGTCAGTATCCCACCGAGCGGTGCCTAGGACGGCAGGCGGATGGTCACGGTTGCGTTGCGAGGCTTCAAGCGGGACGTGACGCCAGCGCCCACCACGACCACGGCGAAGACTCCACTCCGTCCAGCACAACGCTGCTCTCAGAACTCCTTCAACGTTGCACTATGCAATAGCGACTCTCAGCAGCGAGCGGTGATCGTGCAGCAAGAGATCGTCACAGGTTTGTGGATCCGAGCGCCTGCGCGGGCACACGCCTCGCGTGAGCAACCTGCGCTTCGTCAAGGGTGGACTCGCTGCAGGCGCGTCGGCTGGTGCTGAAATCTACCTTGCGAGGAGTCCTCGGATCCGCTGGCCTCCACCTTATCGCGGCTGCTGCATAACGCCCGTTATGGTGCGGTGTCGCGTTGGTCGTTCTGGTTCGGAGCAGAGCGTCGGCCGCAGGCACTTGTGCTCATCCTCGACAGGCCAGCAAGCAGTTTCGTGGATACATACGACGCTGCGCGCACCTGCGCGATCACTCAGCGCGTGCGGCAACACCGCTCAGTATGTCGCCCAGCCAGCTACCCATTGACGCCCGACGCTTCGCGAACGTCTATTTCATATGGGTGTTGCCTATCGGTTGTGGGGCTAGACACTCCTGCCAGCACTTTGCACGATGTTGCTGCATGTCACGACGCCGTCACAGCCGCTCTAGAGATTGGATCATCATGTCTGCCATCTTTGCATCTCTCGACAATCGATTCAGCGTCACCAGCCTGCGGAGGCCCAGCCAGGGCTTGTACGCCAGCACCATCACGCCCGACCAGGCTGCGCCAAGCCAGCTGGCGCGCATGGCGGCGCTCTCCGTCACGCTCGTCCGCATCCCCATCATTCTCTTCGGCATCGCTGCTTTGAACATGGGCTGGCAGCTCATGGCCTGTACGTCGTTCGTGGCCTTCGCGCTGCTGGACTACTTCGATGGCGTGGCCGCCCGCAAGGTAGGCGAAGACACTGCCTCACGCCGGCTGGGCGATGTACTGCTCGACCGCGTCTCCATCCACACCGTCATCCTCCTGACTTGCCTGCACTACGGCGGGGGATGGGCGGCCTGGAGCGTGCTACTCCTGCGCGACCTGCTACAGGGCGGCTTCTCCTCCTACCTGCTGGCCAAGTACCGCGTCATCATTATTGGGGCCTACTGGCACATGTCGTACGGCATTGCCATCCTCGTCTGGGAATGCGCCTACGTCATGACGGGATCCGTGTCTCAAGCGCTGACTGCCTGCACGGCTGCCATCGTGTACGCCACGGGGGTGGATTATGTTGCGCGTTGCTTGAAGTTGGTTCGATCATGAGTTCGCTTTTTAGTCGAACCTGCGATGCCATTGTCTCTGTTATTGGAAGTGTTTACTCTGAAGACGATCCAGGTAAAGACAAGCCCGACGCGGTATGGCTTTCGGTGGTTCACCCAGTGACGCAGGCGGGATTTGTATTCCTCTTTACCGCAGTCACAACCACTCTATATGTTGTTTCTTTGTGGTCTGCGAACGAACGTAATCGAATTCCTGCGGACTGGAAATTTTATGCTCTTCTGTTGAGTTATGTAGTTATTTGGTTATCATTCCGTTTAGAGCGATTCTCGTATCTCGCGGATAGGAGACTAGGGATCGCATCTGGAAGAGAGATTAGAGTGCAAACTGACTCACTACAGTGGCCTCCACCGGATATTGAAATACACTCACAATATTACAAAGTCAAGACGGGCGTGGCAATAAGAGTTTTTCTGCTAGTGGCCGCCTCTATTGTAATTGCCTGCTGGCTAACTCTGTATTCAGGTGGGCCCTTTCAAAGCGCATATTCGCAAGTAATTATAGCCTATCCGTTGTTTGCCACGAACATCGCAAGAAATAGAGAGTCCCTTGCGGCAGTGTACATTTTCACTTTTTGTGCAATGGCTGTCGCAGAAGTAATTAAATTCAAGCACTACAGTTCATATGCGACACAAGGAATACTATGGTATGGCGGCGTTGCTATGCTGCTACTTTTCGCGTCCTGGCTTGTCGCCTATGACAATCGAAAGGCGATCCGGCAAGCGGATCAAGTCGCTCAAAGTGTTCATGTTTCCGCAACTAAGTAGAAACTAGGAAGTTGCTGCACCTCCTCCTAGTGTGTTCTATAGCGGTACTATTTCTTCGAAATTCTATAGAATTGAGAAACTACTACAAAAGAGCAGGCGACGCTACCGATCGCTGCTCTCGGTACACTGGCTCCTAAAATGATCAGCAACACATAGAATGTCGCTAACAATAGGCAGGTTGCCCCAACCGATAGGGCAATCTTGGGATTCTTAATTTTCATGACCCCTCGTTTCCGGGAAGGTGCAGCATTTATTATTGTAAAACATTCAATGAAATATTTCTAGAACTCTCATCAGAATTATAATTCCAACATTCGCTGTCGTGCGACCTCGGGAAGTTCAAGCACTCGAAATATCTCTGCTCTGACAACTTTGTCGAGGAGACTACAGATCTCTTCCAGGTCGTTCGGGTCGTATAGTGATGAACCGTGGGAGAGTTTATTGCGTACAATCGTCAAAGCATCTGTCGCGGACATTCTTTTGCTTTCAGGATTGTTGAGAAATTGGGAAACAATCTCACTTCCATCTATCTGGTCCTGAACAGATTTGGGAAGCCCTTGAAAGGTTGAGTTAAGCGCATCTCTTAGCCCGCTGATAGGTTTGCGAGGGAAGTTCTTCTTCAAGAATCTGAAGTCTTCTTTGCTGACAGCAGGTTTGACTTTCTCTAAGATTGTGTTTCGCTTCTCCGTATATTTTTCACACCGCTGTTGATACTCTTCCTTGTGTTCGTAGCCATATAGTCCTTCTAGAGCCTGAATCAAGAGAAGGTAGCGCGAGCGTGGGTGCTGGTCGTCAGATAGCGCATTGACGTTGTATGTTTCAATAAGTGGATGTTTTGAGGTCTTAAGTTCGCAATGCTTGTTGATGAGTTCGAGAAGATTCACACCGTCTTCTTGGAGATTGATAACTGGTTTAATGTGATTAAACTTGTTGTCATCGATTTTGATGCAGTCTTGCAGAATATCGTAACGGAATACTTGGTCTGCGCGACGTTTTGGGCCGGCCGCATCTTTGTCTTCGAAGGCGAGGAGATACATGATGTCGAGCGGCTTGCCGTTGATTACTTCGAGAATGTCGCACAATGGAATAATCCACCGAAGCCACCAGTCGGCGAGGCTGATTGGTTCTTCGATATCAATCCGTAGATAGGGTGCAAATGAAGTGCGGAAGTTAAACCTGTCTGGACGGAGACGGCCAGCATAGCCGAGGCGCATCTGCGCCTCTTGAATTTTCCAATCCAAAGAGTTTTGTGTCGGTATGCTTATTTTGTATGATTCATCGTGCTCGTCTGTGCGTTTCGTGAACTCTATAGTGGTTGGAGCTTCGTCAACTATCGTTTCCAGGCCATCGATCTGCAGTTCGATGCTCTGGTATTTTTTGGGTGTGTTGTGTTTGAAGGGTTTGGCTGATAGGACAGCAAACTCTCCTTCGGCTCTACCGTAACTAGGAAATGAATACTTGATACGGCAATTTTGTAATGAAATGTAGAAACCAGATGATAGGGTACCAGTAAGGCAGTCAATATCTTGAGTTTGAGGGAATTCTGCTCTTCCGTTGTCTGACGCGTAGGGGAGAACTCCCTGAAATGAGGCTGTTGGATGGTGGTGTCCGGTAAGGTCGACCGTCCCTAGCACATCGACAAGCTGATTTTCGTCGCTATCCTGCACAGGTTTTGGAAGATGCCAGGTGCACATGTATTCTCGCGGTTCATGCGGCAAGTTCACGGCAATCATGTCGTTGGTGGACTGGCTCATCGTGTGTTCCTAAAACGAATCTTCGATTAAAATGAGCGCCTGCTTCGTCGCGCGGCGCTGCGGGGGAGTCTACTACGGATGTTCAGTAACTTCGGCGAAGCGATTCGGCTGCACGGGGGTACTTACGAGTGCTGACGCAGGGGTCAACTGGAAACGTCCCAGGTGTGCGCACGCCGGCCCTACCCCCGCAGCAGCTCCCTCGCCTCCACCCCAATCTGCTCCGCCAGTCGTTCCAGGCTCTTGAGGGTGAGGTTACGTTCGCCTCGCTCGACGCCACCCATGTAGGTGCGATGGACGCCAAGGACGTCTGCGAAGGCTTCTTGGCTCAGGCCCCTCTCCAACCGGTAAGCACGCAGGTTCCTGCCCACCGTCTTCTGGAGATCGCCAACAGCCACATCTCTCAGCCTGGCTACCTGCTACTTGAAGGTCTACAGACCGATGAGTAGCATCAAGTGGAGTGGGCGACAGATGATGCGCGGTAGCAGCGGGGAGGAACGCCATGGTCATCACTCTCCAGGCGCTGGCCGAGGCCCACATCCCCACCATCCTCGAGGCGTGCGCGGACTGGCCAGAGCTGGCGCAGTATGGCCCGCCGTACTGGCGGCCGAGGAGCAGCGCGGAGCTGCGTCGCAAGATCGCCGATACAGCGGGCCCGCAGCCGGCCACCGCTTACAGCTTCGTCCTGGCGGATATCGATGGGCGGCTGGTCGGCGAGGTTTCGATCCATGCCATCGACTGGCGCAGCCGCGTCGCTCAGGTGGGCATCTGCATCTGGCGGCCGAGCGATCGAGGCCAGGGCTATGGTGCGGCGGGCAGCCGGGCAGTCATCGACTGGGCGGTTGGCCACTTGGGGCTGCGTCGCCTGGAAGCATGGATCCTGACGAGCAACGGTGCGTCGCTCGGGCTCTTCCGCAGCCTCGGCTTCGTCGAAGAAGGCCGGCTAACGCAGCGCTACTTGGTGGGCGGCCGGCACATGGACATGCTGGTGCTGGCGCGCATCACTGGAGTGTGAGGAGGTGCGCGCGGGGAAGTGGGTGGTCGACGGCGACCAGCTGCTCCCTGTTCTCTGCTTCTCATCCCTCCATGGCTGTTCTCCGTTGGCTGCTGCCGTTGGTCTGGCTTTCGCGCCTCGCGCTGCGGTTGGCTGCGGTCGTGCAAGCAGGCGGTGTTTGGGGGAGAGGAGGCAGCATGCGGCCTGAGCAGCCAGCAGGTGAAGCGGAGCACTGCCCTGCGTGGTGCGCCGTCAACCATGACGTGGCGAGCGATAAGTTCGATGACATCGTCCACGAGAGTGCTCATCTCCCCGTGGCAGGCGTCGTCCCCCAGCACGGGCACAGTAGTGACGGCGTGCCCGCGCGACGGGCAGTGCCAACCGAGCTCTACCTGGTGCGCTACCAGTACGCCGGTGAGGTGGACGAGTGGCTCTACCTCGGCGACGGGCACCACGGGCTGGACGTCAGCCCCGAGACGGCGCAGCGGCTGAGGCGAGCGATTGGCCGGCTGATGGATAGTGAAGCTGAGTGCAACTGACGTTAGAGACAGGCCGGACGTGTCTTCTCGCTAGGCCGCTGCATCAGTGCCGCCACCTCCGCCTCTATCTTGGCGATGAGTTCGCGCTGCGAAATCTGCTGCTGGGCGTACTGAGTAAGCCAGCGTCGTACCGTTGGAGTGACGGCAACGCCTTCGAGCTCGACCCGGCCGATGGCAGTCTGAGCGGCGCGTGATCCAAGTGGCCGTGGCGATGCTGCCATGTCGCGTGCCGTACCAACCTACCTACGCTCCCTGCTGCCCCAGCTCGGGCAAGCGGGCTTCCACCAGGCGGAGGCGACGATCGAGGTCGCGGTAGTGGCTGTCTTGCGTGGTGAAGACGCTCTCATGCATCGTGTCGCGCACGCCGGTTTCGACGATCATCTTGCGGTTGATCCGTGCGATGTCGTGCTGGATGCTCGCCTGCGCCGCCTTCATATCGGTGAAGTCCTCCTCCAGCTTGGCCCCCTGCTCCTCCACGGTGTGCTGCAGGTCAGCCTGCATCTTGGCGATGGTCTTCTGTGCATTGACGATGTGGCCTTGTTTCTCGTTCAGCTCGTCGTACTTGGTGCGCAGATCGTCCTGTCCTGCCTTCAATTCATCATATCTCGTGACAAGGTCATCCTGTCCTGCCTTCAGGTCGTCGTATTTGGTAGCCAGATCATCCTGTCCTGCTTTCAGACTGTCGTATTTGGTGACCAGGTCATCCTGCCCTGCCTGCAGCTTGTCGAGCCGCCCATCGATTCCTTCAAGCCGCGTGTCGATCTCGTTGAATTTCTCAGTTACGGTTGTTGTGAGTGCCGCAATTTGCTGTGAGAGTTCTTCATTCGTCATACTTCTATTTAAACACAAAGCGGGCGCGCAAACAATGTCGGGATGCTTATTTCTGTCGCATTCAAGACTGGTGCTGGCCTGCGCAAATGCGGGGAGTTGCCGCGTATGAGTGCTCTTCTATCAATGCCCTTTGCAGATGGATTGTCTATGGTATACCACCCTGCTGGTCGACTTATCTGCGCGCCACTTGCAATACTCAGATAATACTGATCGTGTTTGCTCTTTGTGTCCGTATTTTGCTATACTATATCTATTCATGGCCAGCAAAGATGTACTATCGCTGTATCGTCGGCTGCTCAAGACCAAAGCAGCGTTGCTGGCCGTCTCATTCACCTTGATCGGTGTTCTGCTCATCATGCTCAACGCCTGGCTGGCGACGCTGAGCCTGGGCGACTGGAGCTGGCTGCATCATCTGCCGCTGGATGAGGTCGGTGGCCCATTGCTTGGGGCTGGTCTGGTCTCCACCATCCTGGACTACTCCTACCGGCGCGACCAAGAGGACGTCGCCATCCAGCGCACCCAGCAGGCCATCGTCGAACTATTACCAGCTAAGTTGTGGAGCGTCCTGTGCGAGGGCCTTACCCGCCACCCCGGAGAACTGGCTCGCCTGACCACGCCCGAGCGGCTCGACGACGCAGCGGCGGCCATCATGGCGCAGCGCCTGGGCGACGAGCAGTTCGCCCGCGAGATCTATGCCGACATCCGCGACCAAGCCATCCGCGCCGCCGAGCGGTGGTACGACGTCGAGGCGCGCGTTCGGCTCTCTACTGCAGTAGAGAGGAGTACCGCAGGTACTCCTCTGCTCGACGTCACGGTGGAGTGGGAGTACACCACCGTGCCCAGTGGTAGTGAGCGCCGCTTCGCCTGTGTGTCCGATCGAGCGGCCTACAACGCGCTGCGCGGCGACATCCCCGCTACCTCCACCTGGTTCATGGCACCACGCCCTGGCATGGACGCACGCAGCCAGGAGTCCTACGAGTTACTCGAACTAACGGTCGATGGCCGGCCACAGCCGATCCGCCGCACCGTCCAGGTGACTGGCCAGACCTACCGCGTCCAGCTGGACGACGCGGCGCAGAGCGGTAAGCCAGTGCGGATCCGGCAGCTACTCCGTGTTGTCACCCCGTCATGGGGCCACCGTCTCTTCGTTGAGTTGCCCCAGCCTGCGCGTGGGCTCTCCCTCCGTGTTGACTACACCGATACCGGATACCGCCATCGCAGAGATGATGATCACCGACACCGTTGCGGCCACGCAGGTAGCACGCGTGCATCGTTCGCCGAAGGCTATCAGCAGCCGCGTCGTATCGCTCGACATGCCTGGCTGGCTGCTGGCCAAGACCGGCTTTACAGTGACTTGGACGCTCAAATCAGAGCTGCCCCACGACGCCGAGCACCGTGAGACAGCCTGATGGATTGCAGTCAGTCGCCACCGCTCATCGCTCTCACCTCCCCACCGCTCGGTTGCATCGCGACCTTGATGCTACTCATAAGTCTGTAGACCTTCAAGTAGCAGGTAGCCAGGCTGTGAGATGTGGCTGTTGGTGATCTCCAGAAGACGGTGGGCAGGAACCTGCGTGCCTACCGGCTGGAGAGAGGCCTGAGCCAAGAAGCCTTCGCAGACGTCCTTGGCGTCCACCGCACCTACATGGGCGGTGTCGAACGCGGCGAACGCAATCTCACCCTCAAGAGCCTGGAGAAGATGGCGGAGCAGATTGGGGTGGAGGTACTGACGCTCCTGCAGAGGTAGTGCAGGGTTGAAGGGGTTGGGAGAGCGGGGTTGCTGATGTTTGTCAGCATCTGCAGCACTACCTGATATTGCTGCAGATTACTTGCTATTATCGACTGCGTCGCTGACTAGCACAACAAAGAGGTTGCGATGCCCTATCTCTTGCAGAATTTAAAACCACTTCGGAATGCTATGAGAGAGCGTGGATGGGTGGTAACGTGTTTTGATTTTACCTATAAAAAGCAGGGATACTACGTCACAGTTACTGACTATATCAACATTCCGAAGCCGGATATCTATGCGCTCGTTGAACTATGCTTCATGCGAAAAAATGACGTCTCTGACTCGTTATCGACATGGGCAAACGTGACTCGCATTCACGGTGCAGACAAAAAGTATTTCGAGACTTCTTTGGGATTGAGGATAAACCAAATGAAGGAAACTTAATTGAGCAATTTTGCGAGCAGTTTGGCAAGTGGATTCCTGTCGATATCAAGGATCTGAGCGAGGGGCAAAAGAGAGCCGTTGTGCGGCAACTAGGCATCTCGGATACTAGCGACGATCCTGACAAAATCTATTGCATAGATGTGAGGCGAACCGGCACGAGAGCCGATGGCAGCCTGAAGGAACGTTCGTCGTTCAACTCACAAAAGAGCGAGTTCTTGCGCCCGGAACTCTATGCCAAGTTTAAAGATGACTTGAACCTGAGTTTCTACTATTCGATTGACCCATCAGCGGAAAAGACCGACGGGCAAATCATCGCGAGTGTCGCTGCGAGAGAATCGACGCAGCTTCGTCGAAAGTAAGGCTGACTACTTCTGGTCACACCATAAGCAACTCAAAATATCTCCCTACCTCTTCATCCTCCTCAACTTCTCTGTTATAGCCTTGACCTGACCAAGGCCATAATTATCCGCATACTTGTAGGCTTCATCAGCCTGCTTCGTTTTCTCCTTCAATTGCTTCTCTGCCCTTTTCCTTTCGTCTTTACTGCTAAGATATACCGCCAACCAGATCATGAAGATTATAAGCAAGCCGACAATTAGCGTCATCATGATAGGAAGGTTAAGCATCTGTGGCATAACGTAGTTAGCGAACACTGAAGCAATTGTCAGAACTCCCGCGGTAAGTAAAATTATAGGGTTAGGTTCATTAGCTACCTTTGGCAGCTTGCGGTCTTCGTCTGATATCGTCGGTACTGTGTCGAGTAGTTCTATGCGTTTCTGCATGAACTCCAGTCTCTGAATGTTGAGTTGGAGGAATGTGCGAACGTTGCCTGAGCGCTTCTCCGGTATTTCCTTCGAATCGAGACGAGATAGTTCCTTCCGGAACTCCTGCAGCGGCGCAGTTGAATTGTCCTCAAAGGGACGATACTCTTGAAACTGGTACACATCTTTAATGTAGTCGTCTTCGTCTACTTCATTGGCAAACGGGAAGCACGCATGCTCAATGGCGTAGTAATATGCACGTTGAACATACTCCATCGTCTCGGCATCCAAGTCGTCCTTATGGCGAAGTGCTTCTAAGCAGAGCTCGATGGCTGTATCGCAGTCGTCGACGCCTACGTACGAGTAAGCGGCCCGCCACGCCATGTCGGACGGAACGCCGGCTTCGATCGCTTCAAAGGCGCGCTCGTAGTTCTCCACTGCCTTCTTGTGCTTGCCGAGCAGCCGGAATGCTTCGCCGCGGACGTAGTTCACGTCGGTTACATTCTCTTCTCGGGTGTCGAGGATGTAGGCATTGCTGGCGTGGTCTCGCGCGCGTTTGTAGTGATTGCGCTGCTCTTTCTCACCATTCGCTCGTGAGCCTTCGCGGAGCTCGATCCAGGCAGAGATGACGTAGCTTTGCGGGTCGTTGCCATGTACTGCTCTGGCCTTGCTCGCCGCGGCTCGGGCGGCGTCGTCATCGTCAACGAAGTAATACTTGCGTGCCTCGGCGATCCAGTCAATGGGTGTGCTATCGTCAACTGGCTGCGACAGAAGTGCTTGGTCGTACGCCTCACGAGACGCATCGTCTTGGAAGACAAGGGCGGCGTCTGCCAGGAGGCGGAGTTTCTCGCTCGCCTCAGCGCCCTTGTCTCCACTAAGAGAGGCTAGCAGTCGCCATTGCCGACGCACGCGCTCGACATCTTGGCGTAGTTGAGCTGTCGATTCCTTCCGTTTGAATCCGAATTCTTGGTAGTAGTCGCAGTCGGTTTTTAATCTTGACTTACGCATGCGTCCGTAACTCTCCATTCGGATGTCTGTTGGGGTACCCTCGGCTAGAAGGAGTCAATTAATTACTGTTTTACGGAAACGAGAATAAGTCGAGGAATATTTTAGGGGTAGCAAGATAGGCTCTGATATGAATGACACGAGTCCAAGCTGTCCGCCGACGTAACTGGTCAAGACTTCGCCTTGCGGGCGCTTCGATCTTTAAAATCTTTAATCAGCGTCTGCCATTCTCCCCATTCAGGTACGTCCATATACAGGTCAGATACGTCCATGCCGCTGAATTTATGGCTGCTGCGGTTTGTTGGGTCGTTTCCGTCGATGAACATAACCTCACCACTACCATCTTGATGGTTCGTGATCATGACTTCCATTGGTTTTTGTGGAAGCCATTGGCCGTTACCGAGAGTGTCGCCATAATCGTAGAATTGCATTAGTGCACAAAATAGGCGGCCGTTGCCCACGTTGTTCCACCAGAGTGTTTCTAGAGGCATATCAAGAAATAGGAAGCGGCGTACTGTGAAAGAGGGATTCTCTCCCGAATCAACGTTGATGTAGTATGGCGCGTATTTTACGCCCGCTTTCTCTTCGTCTGGTGCGACAATAGTGATATCTTTGAGCGGCATTGTGTAGAACTTTTTAGCTTCGTCCTCGCTGAGCCAATACGGCTTATAGTTCTCCGTTTCAAATAGCTTCGATATTGGCATTGCGTTCTGGAGCTTGACATTGAAGTCTTCGCAGAATTTCCATTTCATTTACGTTTCCTTTCGTTAATTAACGCCATCCCTAGTGTACTTGCCATTCGGCCAATCTTCAATACTGAGTTTCTGTGTTTTATGGAGCTCTTTCCATCGTCCGACAGTTTCCACTCATCGTGGCGCGTGTCCCATATCGTTACGTGCCTCTCGGCTGCGTATGCTAAGTATTCTGGCGGGGGTGGATCGTCTTGCTCAGGTATTTCCAGTATCATTATTCCCTTGAGCGATTTTCCAATTAGTTTGTCTGGGTCAAGGCCAACGGATTCAAATTTCTCCCGATTGGAAGGGGTGTCGGCGATGACGATACTCTTGTCCCCAGGGGTGTATTTGTTTGCGAGCTGATCGACATATTGCTTCCAAGTCGAGAATGAAATTTCGCTGATTTGGCTATGCTTTCGTTCGACAACTTGTTCGTGGTGTATGCTGATCGAGTCAACGCGGTTGTATTTTGATTGTTTTGGAAGGGCCACGCCGTCGTTTCCCATGCGTGCTCCCACTTGCGTCACGTGAATTTCGTTTAGTTGGTATCTGCGAACATTTTCAAGGTTAAAGATTCTTCCTTCTATTATCCGAATCAACCAATCACAGGAAGAGGAATCGCTTTCGGTAAGGTATCGTACAATTGTTTTAAGTCTACTGATTTTTTTAGGTCTTCGCTAGATGTGCTATCGTTGAAGGCATCTCCTCTTGGGTCGCTGAACATGTATCGGTATTGCTCTTGGGTTAGAAGAGAAATTGCTTTGGCTAAACTGCTGCCAGTTTCCTCTCTGTCTTTCGTGGTGAGTTTATTGTCTTTCTGGTGATCTTGGTTTGGCTTTTTGTGCGTGCCTGCTGGTAAAGGTACTGATGTTGTGGTTTGTCGTGGCGAGGTGGTTGTGTCGATCTGTGTTCCCCGAGATGTATTGGAAACGGCTTGTCCATAAAGTCTCAGAATCAGTTCTTCATTGGCGTTGTTGTATGCCGTGATACAGCCTCTGGTGATGTTGGATATAAAGCCTTGTGCTGTTGCAAGGTTCTCCGCGGCATCCTGAGCGGCGTCGCTACAGTATGCGGATAATCGACTGTGGACATCACTGATAACTGCGCTAAGCTCGTCGAGCTTTCCTTGTGTGCCGCTGGTCGAAGTGAGTAGTTCTCGGCCTCGATGTAGCTCGTTAATCACTTCCTGAAAGTTGTGCGACATTGCCTATAGTCCTTGGTGCTAGTCGTCTGGGGGTGGGTCAAGTGGAATCGCTTTGATATTACTTATCGCGTACTCGATCTGATCGGCGCACGACTTCAGATAATCTCTTGCTGCTGTCATTTCTTGCAGCATCACCTCGGTGAGTTGATGGCCGTCGGCAGCACTGTGTGTAATTGCGGCCACGTCGTGGGTGCTCGTGTCGGCGTCTTTCACCAAGCCAAGTGCATCCTGTAGCTGTTGGAGGAGCTGCTGCTTTGCCCCTTCGCTAATGGTTTCTGGCATGAGGGGCTACTGCTGTGCGTGCTGGACGAAGTCGTCGACGGCGGAGCTGAGCTGGCTCATGGCGGCAGCGCAACTCTCGAGAGCTTGGCTGGCAGTGCGAACTTGCTGGGCGGCGCTCTCGCCCGTTTGGTTGGGAGCGGTGACGGACTGCAATTCGTCTGCCTTCTGAGACAAGGACTGGGCGGTGGCGCTGGTGCCGGTGCTGAGCTGGGTGGCGTTGCTGCCGATCTGCTGGGCAGCAGCGATGACGTTGGCGAGGGCGGGCATGGCGGTGCTCCTGTTTCGTGTCTTAGAGGTTGATGACTTGCTGGCAGCCGTCTGCGGACGCGTTTAGCGCGCTCTCGGCGCTGCTGAGGCTGTCGAGCGCCTGGCTGAGGGCGGCGAGCATGCGCTGGTCGTGGTTGCTGTTGCTGCCGTGCAGCTCGGACGTGACGAGGGTGATGGAGTCCTCGGTCTTGGTCTTGAAGCTGGCTATCTGTGAGAGCTGGTCTTCGATCTGCTGCTTGATGGACTCGACGGTGGCGAGGACGTCGGCGAGAGACATAGTGCGGGTACCTTTCGACGCGGCGGTGGAGAGAGGGAGATGCTGAGCCTGGTGGAGCGGCACGTTCCGTCAGCTGATGCCGCTGTACGGGATGACGAGCTGTGGGTTGCTCATGGTGGCGCTGTCCCAGACGAGGGCTCGGTTGTCCTGCGGTGTCCAGCGCAGGATGGGCTGCTTGAAGGCCTCGCGGGCTGAGGAATGGTCGAGGTGCATGGCAATGCGGATATCGAAGTTGTTGTCGCCGCCGAGCCCGACCATGGCTTTGAAGGAGGAGAACTTGTTCCACCAACCCAGGAGGTGGATGCCAGCCAGCGGGCCGTTGGCGAAGAGCGTCTTGATCTTGGTGGTGTCGCTGCGCCACCGTTCCAGGCCGAAGCCGATGACGTAGACCGGCGGCACGCTGGCGTCGTCGGCTGTGGCTGCCGCTCGCTCGACCAGTTCGTCGACGAGAGCATCTGCCTGGTGCTTGTCGACAACGCGGTAGGCGCTACCGAGCCCGGTGAGTCGGCGCTCGAAGTGGCTGCGCACGTTGTCGTGCTCTGGTGAGTGCCAGCTGTCGGCGAGATCGAGGACGACGATTTCGGCGGCTGGTGTGCTGTGCAGTAAGGAGACCGCAGCGTTGAGCAAGATGGTGTGGCCTGGGCCGGTGCCGAATAGGGCCAGGTTGCGGCCGACGTCGGTGGAGAAGTCCGCTGCTAGTGGCGCAGCGCCGACGCTGATGCGTCTGCCGAGCATCGCCTGGCCGGCGCGGAGCGATGGTAGGAGATGGGCGTCGTCGCGCAGGCCGAGGCGGCGTTCACCCTCGAAGACCTCCGGTGGGGTGACGGTGTCTTGGGCCTGCTGCCACCAGGCGGTGCGCAGCTCGGCCAGGATGGCGTCGTCGGCGTAGGCGATGGTGGTCTTGCGGTTGGAGGACAGCTCGCCGTAGTCGAGGTTGACGATGGCTTCTCGAGACCTGATGTGGCTGGCGGCGTCGTTCTTGAGGCCGAGCGTGGCGTGGGACTCCGCCAAGGAGTTCTTCAGCGCCAGGCGTACCGGGACCTGGGCGAACAGAGCCTGCGCCGTAGAACCGAGTATGCTGCCGCTGCTGATCGTCTGCGAGGCCAGGATGAAGTGGATGCCGCAGGCGCGGAACAGCCGGGCACCTTTGACGATGAGATCGCTTGCGGTCGTGGCGACGGTATCTTGGTCGGCGAAGAGCATCTGGAACTCGTCGATGACCACCACGATGCGGGGCATGACGGCCTCGGGATCAGCCAGGCGGTACTGGCGGATGTTCTGCACCCCGGATGCCTTGAAGGTGGCCATGCGCTGGCGGTAGATGGCGAAGAGGTGGCGCAGGACGTTGACGCCGTACTCCCGATCGGCGTCCAGACCCAGCACACGGGCGTGCGGCAGGAATGAGCCAGTACTCGGGTCTGGGGCGAAGGCCTGGAGAGTGACACCTTCCTTGAAGTCGAGCATGTAGAACTCGACCTCGCTGGGGGAGTAGCGCTGGCACAGGGAGTGCACCACCACCGAGATGAGGTTGGACTTGCCCTGCCCGACCGCGCCGGTGATCAGGGCGTTGTGGCGCTGGTTGAGCTCGTCGCCGAGGGTGACCTCGATGGTGGACATCCCATAGGTGCCCACTGCAAAGCTGATGCCGTCACGACTGGACTGCGACCACGGCGCGTCCAGCGGCTGCACCTCGCTGAAGGCCACTGGCTCCACCTGCGCATTGGCAACCGCCGAGGCGACGTGTCGGCTGGCTGAGATGAGGTTATCGGCACTTTGCGGCTCGAACTGCCCCCGCACTGCCCCGTCATCGCCGTAGACCGTACGCCCGTCAACATCGCATAGCTGCGTCAGGTTGAGAATCTCCTTGTTGACATTGAGCTTCATGGAGTGGATGAGAAAAGTGACGCCAGCAGCCGGGCCGGCCTTAAGCAGGACGGTCAGCTTGTCCTTGATCTCGTCACTCAGTAGGTCGTAGATCGTCGAGAGGACGACCAACTTGAAGCCCTCCACCTTGGGCGAGAGCTGCTGGCGGAAGTCCAGCAGGCTGTCTGTGCGGCCCTGGATGACGTTGAGCACTGAGCGCACATGCTCGTGCAGGTACTTGATGGTCTCGTTCAGCTCCTGCACGTCGTTGATATGGCGCAGGATTTTCTCCCCGCCACTGTTGACCTCCTGAAACGGTGCCGCAATGCCCCTGAGCGCATCATCGAAGACGAGCACCTCTAGCTGCCCTGGTGCCGTGTGGGCCAGTGCATTGGCGAGTGCGAACTGGGCAAACCGCACCGAGTCAGCCCGGTCATAATCATCAATCCAGATGTGACTACGACCGATAAAGTCCAGGTGGCCACCTCGGAGTCGCAGCTGGTCAGCAACACGTGTATCCATGGTGATAATTCCTTAGTACTGTCTAGTTAGGTTCGATGTCCGTTTTCATCTCCCGCAACTGGTCCTCAAGTACCTTGATCTCAACAGCGCCAAGTGAACGCGCACGCCCCTGAGCAGCCCGAGCCTCCTTCTGTGCGGTGCGAGCGTCGCGGCAGGCCTTCTCGTACTTGGCTGTATCCTGATCGTGGTTCTGCAGGACTGTGAAGTATCCCAATACCCCGATCAATGGGAATACGAGTCCCGTATAAAGGGTGTATTCGCCAGTCGAATAAGCGGCGATGCCGATAATGGCTGCAATGCCGAGCGACCATAGTAAAATGTTGACACTTGGAGGCTCGCCAGGCTTCAGATCGTCAGTGTTAGCCAACTCGTCGCTCGGGGCGTTCTTGATCGCAGTGATGCGCTGTTCGATGAGCTCGAGGCGGCCGATGTGCGCCTCAATGAAGCTCGATAGCTTCGACAGTAGGTGTGACCGAATATTCTGGTTGACGATGTGGTTGCGCATGCTGCGGAAGTCGTTCAAGGAGTTGACAACGTCACTCTCTTTGAGTCGCTTCTCTTCGTAAGCGCGAGTAATTTCATCGACACCGAAGTGGAAGTGGAGGCACTTTGCTTCTAGGGCTGCATAGCATGACTGGTAGACTTTGTGTAGGAGTACATCGTCGTCGATTTCTGCTCCGATTTTCAGGGCAATCAGGCAGATGTCGACTGCCTTGTCGTACTCTTTGAGTATTGTGTATGATATTGCTGCTCTCCATGCAATGTCGCAAAATGTAAATGGGTTGGCTTCTTGGAGAGCACGAAGGAAGCATTCGATGGCATTGGCGTGCTGGCCGATTGTCTGGAAGCAGACTCCGCGGGCGAAGTTGACGTCGGCAACGTACTCTTTTTTCAGGTCGAGGACATACGATTCGTCGGCGTACTTCTTGGCCTGTCGGTACGTTTGTCGCTTTTCTGCGTCACTACCCCATGCCTCGGCAAGCTCTACCCACGCTGACACGACGTAGCATTGTGGGTTGTTGTTCTCTGCGCTGCGGGCTTTCGCGGCTGCAATCTTGGCGGGACCATTATCGCCAACGAAGTAGTACTTCCATGACTCATTGATCCAGTCCGTCTTCTTTTCGGACTTGGTAGCTTTCGGGGCCTGCTTCAGCGACTCATCATAGGCGTGCCGTGACTCGTCGCTCTGAAATGCTTGAAGCGCCTTCTCTATGAGCCTAAGTTTCTCGTTCGCTTCCTTGCCTTCTCTTCCACTGCGTACCCCGAGCGTTCGCCACTGGCGTTGAACCTTCTTGAGATCCTTGAGAATTTTTTGGGTTGAGTCTTCTCTGTGGAGTGCGAACTCTTCGTAGTAATCGACCACGGCATTCGTCTGCTCATATGCCATTTCAAGGGTTCCTAACTCAACGATTCGGGATTCGGAGAGGAAAGCAAAGCGAGTAGTAGACGCATCGTTGCGCACAGGCGCCGGCGCTGTCCTGGCTCGCATTCGCTTGGCGGAACCGAGATTAGTGAGACCGCGGCGTAATAGACCAGTATGAGTGTTAAGACTGAGAAGTAAGACCTACCGAGGGGTGCTGATGTGTGGTAGTGCGTGTGAACTGTGGAGGCAATCCCTGTTATTAGTAAGGTGACACAAGTGGCGCCTGTCGATGTAGTAGAAAAACTCAGTGCGACATAGCTGTCGTCTACGGATGAGTGCGTGTGCCCAAGGATGCTGGTGTGGCGCCTCGTCTCAAAATGTGGTCAATCGATGTAGTGGTAGGAATTGATCTGTATCAAAGTGGGGTGTTGAGTTGTCAATGATTGAAGTGTCTCTCTGAGATTTTTTGGCTTCATTCTTGGGGGAGGTCTTGCTCGGTGCGCCTGAAAGGTTGACGAAAGTTTGCTGAGTCTCCTGGAGGGGGTGTTGACGTCATCGTGCCGTAACTAATCTGTTTGCTGGTGCTGGCCGGCTGCGTTTGCTGGCTTCGTTGTTGAATCACGTGCAGTGGTGAGGAGATTGGTGTGGATCAGGCGTGCTCGATCATTGTGGTTGATGACCACGACATCATTGCCAAGGGCTGCCGCCTGGTGTTTGAGGATGCCGGAATGCCGTGGTCGGTGTGCTGGTACGCCAGCTTGCGTGATGTGGAGTGGCCCGATGGTCGGGTGCTGGTGGTCCTGGATCTGCGGCTGGAGGACGGCTCCACGCCGACGCAGAACCTGCACGAGATCGAACGGCGTGGCCTGCCCGTCATTGCATATACATCGGCGGAGAGCCCGATCCTGGTGCGTGAGGCGATTGCTGGGGGAGTGCTGGCGATCGTGCGCAAGTCCGGGCCGTCGAGCGACCTGGTGCTGACGATCCAGGAAGCGCTGGACGGCAAGCCGAGTGCCGGCCTGGACTGGGCAGCGGCGCTGGATGCCGATGAGGACTTCGTCGGTGACTACCTGGCGCCGATTGAGGCCGACGTCCTGGCGCACTACGCAGAGGGTGAGAAGTCTGAGACGGTGGCCCGCATCCTGAGCCTGTCGAAGAACACCGTCAACACCTACGTGGCGCGCATCCGAGACAAGTACCGCGCCGCTGGGCGCCCGGCGGACACCCGCGTCGACCTCTTCCGCCGGGCAGCTGAGGACGGGCTGGTGAGCTACTATGACTGACCGCCTCGGCAGGGACGCTGAGCGAGTCAGCTCCCCAGGTGAGTACCAGTTGCATGTGCTCCGTCTGGTGGCATTGTTCGCCGGCCTTGGCGTCCTGGAGATTGGCATCCTGTCGGGCCCAACGGTCTACCTGACCGAGGGTGTGAATCCGATGGCAGCCGCCCTGCTCCTGGCACCGATTGTGGTCCTGGCGGTAGTGATAGCCGGAGTGGCGACGGGCACGATCTATCTTCGCCGCCGTGGGAGGCCGCGGCGAGACCTGCTGCGCAGAGCCGATCGGTTGCTGGCCGGCCTACTCACGGCGCTTCTCGGTGTCTATGTCGCCGTCGCCTGTGTCCTTGCTATGACGCGGCTGCTGCCGATTGCGGCGCCGGGCGACGCGCTGGCGCGGATGCATCCGATGCTGGGGTGGTACTTCGTCATCGCTGCGGCGGGGGTTGTGGTGCTGACGCGGCGGTGGCGCTTCACGTTCGTGGTGGCGCTGGCGCCGCTGCTGGTCATGGTCAATGCCATGGCGATCGGTGAGCTGCAATTCGTCTCGGTAGAAGACGTCATGCTCGATACGGCAACTAACCTGGCCACCATTGGTGCACTGACCTGGCTACTCCGGCTGGCGGAGGCCTCGGACGCTAGCAACGCCCGGCAGGGCGCGCAGGCCGTGGAGCTGGCTGCCCGGCAGGCCAGCACCCGAGCCCAGCATGAGGCCAACAGCTTCATCCACGATCACATCCTCTCTGCCCTGATCGCCGTCGCCAACGGCCTGCCCGACCGGGCCGCTCTTCGCGGTAGCGCTCGCCAGGCGCTCGACTCACTCAGCGCAGAGACGGCAGTGGCCAGCCCGGTTGCTGCCAGAACGCTGCTGAACGACGTTGCCCGACGCATTGGCGCCATGGCTGGCGATATCCGTACCGACGTCCTTCTCTCCCGCGAGCACGAGATACCGCCCGAAGTAGCGCAGGCAATCACCGAGGCCACGCTGGAGGCCGTGCGCAACTCACTGCGCCACGCCGGTAACGACGACGCCCCGGTGACGCGTGCAGTGACTCTGACCAGCGATGCCTGCGGTGTCAGCGTCGAGGTGAATGACAACGGATGCGGCTTCGACCCTGCTGTGGCGGGACGCGGCAGGCACGGCGTGTCTGGCTCGATCATCGCTCGCATGCACGACGTCGGTGGCTGTGCGACCGTTGACTCAGCACCGGAGGAAGGTGCTTGCGTCACCCTGCGATGGCGACCTCTCCTGGATTCAGTAGATCGACGACTCCCGGCGCACGATGCCGCCCAGAACGAAGCAGCCAGTTGGGAGCGGTCGCTGTCTGCCTCCATGGAGTCCGCTGGTGCCCGTGCCATCGCCGCAGGGCTCGTCCTGGTGCATTTCATCCTGGTTGTTCACGAATGTGCCGCGCACAGTTACTGGCACTGGCCTCCAGTCGCGCTGAGCTTCATCGCACTGTTGTTCCCGGCTATCCTCCTGCTCAAGACATGGCCAGATGCCCTGCTGCCGCGCTGGGCGGCGCAATCAACCGTCATCGTCATCGGCGTGGTCAACTTTCTCGTGCTTCCACAGATCGTCACCACCGGCTGGCCCGGCTACGCGTCGTGGTGTACTGGCGCTGGTAACGACCTGAGTTGTGGCCTGCTGATGCGCGGCCGCCCCGTGTATGCCTGGGCGGCCAGCGCAGCCACGACACTGGCTACCGCCTACTGGGTCATCTCCACCGGGCGGCCGCTATTCATGATCTTCACCTACATGCTCGGCCACTACTTCACCCTCGCCAGCTGGCACGGCGTCGCCCACCTGTCCACCCGAGCCACCACGCAGATCGCCGCCACCCAGCGAGAAACCGCCCGGCTCCAGGCGCAGCAGCGCGCCCACGAAGAAGCCGACCGCATCATGACCAGCCGCATGGCATCCGTCCGCCAACGCGTCACACCCCTCCTGACCCAGATCGCCAACGGCAGAGCGCCAACGCTGGAACTGCGTAGCCAGGCCTACCTGCTCGAGGCCGAGCTGCGCGATGAGATCCGGGCACCCTTCTTCACCGGCACCAGCATCGTGACGAGTGCTCAGGCTGCCCGCCGGCGTGGCACTGAGGTCATCCTCCTGGACGACTCCGGCGACAACACCACCATCGACGACCGCACGCGGGCGAACGCGGTCAACTACGTCACCAAGCTCCTCGACCTCACCCAGAGCAACCGCGTCGTCATCCGTCTCAACCCACCCCGGCGTCCCACACTCCTGACCATCGTCACCGACGACACCCGATACCGACTCGACAGACAAGGAGAGTTGATAGCCGAAAGCGCGGGCGGCCAGATGAACTGAGCCGGGCAACATCGTCTGAATCTGGCTGAACGAAAACTATCGCGTCGACGTGGCGATTGGTTCCAGGTGAAGCAGCTCCTGAGTGCTGTTGAAGTCGATGATCTTGGCGACGATGTGCAAATTCTGGCCGGCGCTGATGCTGTTTGGGATATTATCGCCAGTGAGGTGAAGGTTATAATATGCGCAGTTCGCAAACTGGAAGTTCGGCCCATATGCAGAATCCGTGCTGTAGTCCCCTACATGGATGAGGAAGTCAAACCGCGTCTTGTAGTCGTTGTGACGAGCTACATTGGCGACGTTTCCATCAAACTCGATGGTGCGTCCCTTGTGCTTCGCCACGAACTGTTCGACGGTGGCGGCGTCCGGCTGTGGGTTTTCAAGGAGGGCTCGGAACTCCTCGTTGTTCTCGATCGTGATGTTCTCGTTGCTCGTCGTGGGAGACGGAGAGGGTTCCGGCTCCTGTGAAGGCTCGGGGCCCTGAGGTGCCGGGGATGTGGATGGTTGGTCGGGAGTGGGTGTTGATTCGGTGCTCCCCTTGCCCTTCTTAGGGAAGGTGTGGTAGCTGACAACCACTGGAGCGTCCGCCGCGAAGGTGTCGCTCGTTGAGAAGGATGTTTTGCCGCCGATCGACACCTCTTCGACCTGGCCGTCCTCTGTGAGCCATCCGAGGATCAGGTCGTCAATCTCTTTTGTGGAGACGTTGGTGAAGCCTGCTCCCTTGAACTGAGACACCATGTCCTGGTAGTTGCTGCTGCTCACCTCGGAAGACTCGACTGGGGCGTTGATCTTCTTGTTGGCGCCATCGCAAGCTGCAAGGGATGTGGCCAAGATGCATGCGGCCATCAAAGCAACAATTTTTCTCATGGTAGTCCTCGGGGAGCGACGCCGGCGGGGAGTCGACGTCAATTTTGTTGCCGGTCGGCAAATTTAGCCATCAGTTCGTATGGCTTTTTGGGGCCGACTTCTCGTGAGATAATGATGCCACTGCGCTTAAGGGAGGGGCAACTCTGATATTTCCACCTTTATCGTTAAATTTTACTGCCTTCATGCAGGCGTTTTAGACGCATCGCGCATCCTGCTTCGTTGTTTACTCCTCATCCCTAGCCACCTCCACCATCACGATGGTGCGGTAAGTGGTCATGCGGGTGTGGAGGCCGGGGGTGAGGTGGCTGTGGTCTTGGTAGAAGACGGTGCGCATGGGGGCGTCCTGGCCGGTGATGGATACGGCCAGGATGGCGTCGTCAGGTTCGACGATCTGGGTGTCGGGTAGGTCGAGGGCGAGGCGGTGGCGGCGCATGGTCAGCCCGTCGCGTGAGACCTGGGGGCTGGTGATCTGCTCTAGATCGAGCGTGATCTCTCGTGGGCTCTTGCTGGAGGGGTAGTGCCAGACCTGGATGAGGGGTGCCTTGGCGGGGAGGTCGCTGTTGGTCATCTGGTCGATGATGACCATCAGGCTGGTGCCGCTGCCGCCGAGCTGGATGCTGAGTGTCTCGGTGCCGAGTCGTCCGGCGACCTGGGCGAAGTAGACCAGGTCGCGGGCGATGATCGGCATGCCGGCGTCACTCCAGCGGCGGGCAGTGCGTTGGTCGCGCCAGTCCTGGGGTGAGAGTGCTTCGGCGGTGAGCTGGAGGCGGTCAAGGACGGTGTCGGCCGGAGCGGACAGAGAAAGGGCGGCGGCTGCCTCGTTGCGGCCGCTGTGCTGGTAGCGGGCCAGCTCGCGCTGAAACAGCAAGAAGGCGTCCAGCAGGTCGTCGCCGCCGCAGACCTGCCGCAAGGTGGCGAAGGTGCTGAACTTCTGCACCGTCAGCTGCCCGTAGGCCTTGCGCAGGGCCAGCAGCTCGGTCAGCACCTGCTGCTCCAGTGCGGCGCGCTGCTCGGCCTCGTCCGTGGCGTCGCCTATGGGGAAGACGCCATGTGGCAGCGGGGTAACTGGCTCCGGGGGCGTGCTCATGGCCCCTATTCTCACCGGCCGGTTTAGCACCGTGCTGCGTTGATGCAGCACGGGTGCACTTTTCTGTCACGACACCGCCAATGGCGGCGAGTTCTCCTAGATGTGCCAGGTCAACCAGACGCCAGCGCGGCAACTGTCCTCGGGCAGTGCGGCAGGCAGATGGGTGATCTGGGCGGCCACCGGGCCGCATGTGTCATTCCAGGCGGTGGCAGCGGAACCCGCTCCAGGATGAGCAGTTTCCCCAGCCGTCGTCTTCTCTTCTCTCTTCCTTCCTCTCTTCTCGAAAGGACTCCTCTCATGGCTTCTACCAATCTCAGTCTCTTCTCGCCCCAGCGCACCCGGATGGGGGTGGTGCTGGGCAATGGTCAGGCCCGGGTGACCAGGCGGGAGATCGAGCAGGTCGCCGCCCAGGCAGAAGTAGCGGCCCAGGCCGAGCAGGCCCGGGCCTTCCTGACCTCCCAGGTACTGACCAACATCGCCACGCTGGTGACCCAGGCCGAGGCCCAGACCCGCATCGCCCCTGGCGGTGCCCAGTTCTACGAAGCGATCATCACGGGGTATGCCCTGGGGGCTGGGCAGCGGATCGGGCAGCTGTAGAGCTGCTGCCCTGCGGCTTCGTCAGCCCGGTGGCGAGCTCTCTGCCTCGCGCCTTCTTTTCTTCTCCTCACGTTCCTTCTCTTCTTCTCTCAATTCTCTTCTCATCTTCGGAGGTTTCATCATGACGGTCGTAATCGGGATCCTGGCCCTCATTGGTCTGGCGGTGGTAGGCGCAATTGGCTGGGCGTTTGTCCAGGGGGTGCGCGACGGCCTGGCCCAGTGGCGGGAGGCACCACCTGGCGGAACGAGTCAGCCGGTGCCCATGGGCGAGCCGCCGCTCTCGCTGTCCGATCCGCTGCCGAGCAGCTACCAAGCCGGCCAGCTGGCCGGTGAGGTGGCAGCCAGCTGGCATTCGGCACACCGGGCGGCCAGAGCGGCTGGAGTAGGCGTCCCGGCCAGCTCGTCTTGGGCAGCCGCCCTGGCCTTGGGGAGTGAGCTGAGCCAGCAGCGCCAAGAGGCAGGCCGAGCCATGCAGGCGGCAATGGCCCAGGTGCTGCAGGACAACGAGCAAGCAGTGCGGGAGGCAGCCGGTGCGGCCGGTGGAAGGCGCGACACCAGCAGCGGTGGCAGTGTCACTGACGAGAGCAGCGGCAACGGTGCCAGCGGTAGCAGTGCGTCTTCTGGAGCAGAGCCGGGCAGCGCGAACGGTGACGGCACCAGTGGTGAGTCGGCGGCTGGAACGGCCCGTCCTACCTGGCCGGCTCACTCGCCCTCACGTCGCCCACCGCGGCCGCGTCCCAGGCGGTGCACGCAGCACAGGCCGGCTCGGTCGGATAAGCGGCAGTCGTGAGCGTTGGGATTGAGCGGGCTCTGGCGGCCTGCACTACCCACCTACCGGACTGAGTGCGCGGCACGACAAGACATCCGCAGGTCGCCCTGGCTGGCTGGTCGCGTTGGCGGGGTCTGGAACGTGCGGATGCCGTAAGCGTTCGGCTCCATTCCTCACCCACATGCCACGTCATTTTGCCCGCTTGTTGCAAAAACAACAGCACCGACTTTCGTGGCCACTAAATGGCGTGTGTGTCCATTTTGTTTCCTGGGGTAGCGCCACAGAAATCGGTCAATGCCGGCATGTGTCGCGTCGCTTCGCAATCTGAATCGGGAGGCCTTGCAACAAACAAGTGTTCGTGGAATGTATGGGATAAGGGCAACTTGCTGCCGACGCGTAAAAAAGCTGGTAGCGGGCTCGCCCGAAGCAATAGCAAATATGAACAAAAAAGGAGGGACGACATGCAGCAGACAAAACAGACAAGACGAGCGTGCGCTGGGGGAGCGGCCTCTCGGCGAGGTGAGGCGGCCAGGCAAGCGGGCGCAGTAACGAAGCCAGGCGTCAGCTCATCGCCCACCATCCCTGGCTTGCCGGCTGGTGGCTTTGCCACCGTCCTGGTCGATCCGCCTTGGACGCTCCAGAGCGGTGAGAAGCACTACCGGACGATGAGCCTGGCGCGGATCAAGGCACTGCCGGTGGGGGCGCTGGCGGCGCGAGATGCCCACCTGTGGCTCTGGACGACCAACGCCCTCTTGCCGAAGGCGTATGAGGTGGCTGAGGCCTGGGGCTTTACGGTGCGCAGCCCGCTGACGTGGGTGAAGTTCCGCCTGGGCCTGGGTGGTCGCTACCAGCTGCGCAACGCCACCGAGCAGCTGCTGTTCTGCACCCGAGGGAGAGCGCCGCTGGGGTCGCGCTCCCAGCCGACCTGGTTCAACGCCCCCGTCACGGAGCACTCGCGCAAGCCGGCTGAGCAGTTCGCCATTATCGAGCGGGTCAGCCCTGGGCCGTACCTGGAGCTGTTTGCCCGCCGCCGGCCTGAGTCGAACCAGCCGTGGGCGGTGTGGGGTGACCAAGTAGTGAGCGACATCCGCATCCCCGGCTTTGCCGTGCCGCGGTATAGCGAGCGGGCACATGAGGCGGAGGCGATGCCGCAAAGGATGCAGGCAGACGATGCCGCTGGCGATAGCGATGGCCGCGGCGGTAACGGTGAGGAGGTCTTGCGATGAGTCGGCCGTGGCAAGACAAGTACCCAATCGGCAGTCTTCGAGGAGATGGTGATGATGAGCGATTCGAGGCGTTCGCCGTCTGGCAGCCTACTGCGATGCGGCGTCGGTCTGCTCCTGATCGCGATGGGGCTGCGGTGGATCGTCGCCATCGTGCAAAGCAGCTGGCCCTGGCTCGTCGGGCTGCTCGCCGTGAGCGCCGCCGCCTGGCTGGCAGTGCGCTGGTGGCGGAGTCGACGGGAGTGGTGAGGGAGCCGAGCACTGGCCACCACTGCGCCCAGCCTGCCAGCGATGACCGGCGACGGGCTGGTCGGCGGCCTTATGCCCCAAGGAGGCAGCAATGATGGCCCCGCACCTTGGTGGTCGGCCCAGTTCGTCGCGGCGGGTGCGCTTGGTGCCGGTGCGGCACAGCGGCATGGATCACCGGGCGGTGGCGCGGATCGTGCTGGCACTGGCGCGGCAGATGGCGGCAGAGGCGGATGAGGCTGTGGAGTCGGCGGCGGTTGACGAGGTGGTGTCCACAGGTGAGGGGACCTGCGCGAGGAGTGAGCGTGCCGCCTCGGTGGGGCGCTGTGCTGCGAATGAGCCCTTCTCGGCATCGGCTGGGAGTGGCTTGGCCGGATGGTGTGCTCACCAGCGTCATGACGGCGCTCACTACTTGGCTCATGGCACCTCTTCCGCCGGTTCCCATGCTTTGTCGGATCGTGCCGGTGCGGCTGAGTCCGACGAGGCCGGTGCTCCGTCCTCCACCTCGGGAGGCACCCCGTGATGGCCCGCCCCGCTCAGCCCCTGGTGTGGCACCAGCTGCGCTTTGCCTTGCCGCTCGCCCAGGACACAGCGGTGAGTCTGGTGGAGCGGCTCCTGGCAGATAGCTCGCTTGGTCGGGTGGTGCTGGAACTGCGCGCCTCAGATGGGCAGGCCGCCTGGGCGGTGGGTTCTCAGGCGGGTGAGCGGTTGGTCTCGGTGGTGCGTGAGCTGGTGCCGGGGTGCCGGGTGTCTCGTGGTTGCTCGCGGCGGGCGGTGGATCAGGCGGTGGTGGTGTCGGCCCGGCCGGTCGGGGTGGAACTGGCGACAGAACGCCTCAGCGCGGTGGTGCGAGCTGTCCTGGCGGCGCTAGCGGTGACGGCTGAGGGTGAGGAGCTGGTGGTTCAGCTGCAGCTGGGGCGGCGCTTCTCGCCGCAGGCTCTGGGGCGGGTGGAGCCGCAGGGCTGGCTGGAGCTGCTCGGCCTGGTGTCACCGCCCTCTGTTACTGGTGAGCGGGGTCGACGGATGCGGGCGCAGCTGGGGCGGCATCGGGCAGCGGTCTGTCTGCGCCTGGGGGTGCGGGCTGCTTCGCCGCTGCGCCAAAGGGCGCTGCTGCAGGGGTTACTGGGGGCGCTGCGCCTGCTGGAGGGGCCGGGGGTGCGGCTGCGGGCCCGCACAGAGCACCCCGCCCGGCTTGATGGGGTGCGGCGGCCGTGGCGGGCGGGGTTGGAGCTTGGTGCAGGAGAGATTGTGGCGATGGCGGGCTGGCCGGTGGGTGACCTGCCGTTGCCGCTGCTGGGTAGTGGGCATCCGCGCCTGGTGGCCCCGCCGCAGGAGGTGGCGTCTGGCTCGTCCCAGCGCGTCATCGGGGCGAGTGCGGTGCCCGGTAGGGAGGAGCTCGTGCGCCTGCCAATTGCTGACGCTGTCTACCACACGCATCTGCTGGGGCCGACGGGTGTGGGTAAGTCGACGGTGCTACTGTCCTTGGCGCTGGCTGATGCGGCTGAGGGGCGGGGCCTGCTCCTGCTCGACCCCAAGGGGGATCTGGCGACGGACTTTCTGGCGCGCCTGCCTCAGGAACGGGCGGACGACGTGGTGGTGCTGGATCCGACCAATCCCTGCCCGGTGGGGTTCAATCCGCTGGCGGGGCCGCCGGAGCTGGCGGTGGTGACGGCGGAGGCGGTGCTGGGGGTGCTGGCCGAGCTGTTTCGCGACAGCTGGGGCATCCGCACCGCCGATGTGCTCTCCGCCGCGCTATTGACGTTGGCGCGCATCCCGCAGGCGACGCTGGTGTGGCTGGTACCGCTGCTGACCAACCCGGCCTTCCGACGCCGGGTGCTGGCCCTGGCCCCACCCGACCCACTGGGGACGGATGTCTTTTGGCAGGGGTATGAGGCCAAGCCGGTGCGGACCCAGGCGGTGGAGGTAGCGCCGGTGCTCAACAAGTTGCGCCAGCTGATGCTGCGCCCAGGACTGCGGGCGATGCTGGGCCAGGCCCAGCCCCGCTTCGGGCTGGCGGATCTGCTGGAGCGCCGACGCATCGTGGTGGTCAACCTCAACCAGGGCCTGCTCGGAGCTGGAGCGGCCCGCTTGCTGGGGACCCTGCTGGTGGCACAGCTGTGGCAGCACCTGCTGGCGCGCCAGGCCCACCCAGCCGAGCGGCGGCAGATTATCAGTGTGTATATCGATGAGGTCCAGGCCTTCCTAGCCGGGCTGCCGGGCCGCCTGGCCGACGCCCTGGCCCAGGCTCGGTCACTGGGGGCGGCCTTTCACTTGGCGCATCAGTACCGCGGGCAGCTGAGCACCGAGATGATCCAGGCGGTGGAGACCAATACGCGCTCCAAGGTGTACTTCGCCTTGTCGACCACCGATGCGGCCGCGGCAGCCCGACTGGCCCCGGAGCTGGAGGCAGCCGACTTCCAGCTGCTGACCCAGTACCAGGCCTACGCCACCGTGATGCACCACGGGCGCCGCTCGGGCTGGTTCTCCCTGGCCACCCGGCCTGCCCCGCCAGCCGTGCGCGACCCAGCCCTGCTCTACGCCGCCAGCCACGCCCGCTACGGCATCCCGGCTGAGCAGACCGAAGCCGAGCTCATCGCCCTGACCAGCGGCACCGCGCCCAACGCCGTCGATGCGAATGAGCAACGCAACCCGACGACGGTGTTGCCGGACACGACCACTGTCGCCACTGATGTCACTGATGACGTTCTTAGTGGTAAGGCTGGCGATAGGGAGATCGGTGAGCTGAAGCCTGGTGCCGCCCCGGATGAGGCTGGAGCGGATGGATCCAGCAACGGAGCTGAGGCTGATGGAATCGAGAGCGGAACTGAGTCTGGTCGGCGCCGCCCCGCGATTGGCCGCAGGAGGCGACCATGACGCAGCTGGTACATGAGCACACGACCTGGCGCTGCTGCAGGCGAAGTACGTGCCGTGATGGTGGCGCGGTGGGCCTGCGAACCACTGGGCCGAGGCGACGTCTCGGTGGACGGATCGGTCGACGCACCGCTGCACCGAAGCAGTTCTGTGCGCGGCGGTATCTCGGCCTTTTGTGGTCGTTTGTGGCGGTGACTGACCCCACCTGGTGTGGTCACGTCTGGCCCGGCGGAGGCGGCCAGCGATGAACCGGTCACCCACAAAGAGCACGGCCCGGTTCTCATCGCTGGTGCCTGCGCCGATCCATCCGATGCAGGCGCGCCTGCTCGCCCTGGTGGCGGCCCACCGCTTCGCCACCACCACGCAGCTCGCCCGGCTGACCGCACCGGAGTACGCCTCGTCGGCCTCGGCCCTGCGCCAGACGCAGCGCCACCTGGCTAGCCTGGCTCAGCAGCGCCTGCTGACGAGCCTGGAGCGGCGGGTCGGTGGCTGGCAGGGTGGCTCAGCCGTGACGATCTGGGCCGCGACGACTCGGGGCCAGCGGCTTGTGGCAGTAGACGAGGGGGAGGAGGTGCCGCGGCGGCAGCGGCCCCGTGAGGTATCGACCACCTTCCTGGACCACCTCCTCGCGATAACGGAGGTGCGCACCAGCATTGAGGAAGCCGTCCGCCAGGAGGCGGACACCGAGGTGGCGGTGGCCTTGGAGCCGGAGTGCTGGCGCACTGCGCTCAGCCCCAGCGGCCAGGTGCAGGTGCTGCGCCCCGACCTGGCGGTGACCATCACCAGCCCGGCCTATGAGGACCGCTACCTCGTCGAGGTCGACCGCGCCACCGAGAACCCCGGCCGCGTCATCGCCACCTGCTGGCGCTACCAGGAACACCAAGCCGCTAGCAGCCAGGCCGGCGACGGCGGCGTCTTCCCTCTGGTGGTCTGGCTGGTGCCTAATGACCGCAGACGCCACCGCCTGGAGCGAGCCATCGCCCACAGCACCGGCCTGCTGTGCGAGCTCTTCCGCGTCATCTGCCTCGACCAGCTGCCCACCCTGATCCACGGCGGCCCCGCCGCCATCCCCACCCCACAGGCCAGCAACCAGGTGGGCTGACGAACCAAAAGGAGGCATATCTCGACGAGAAAGGAAAAACGCAGCAGCATGACAGTTGGTGAGGTGAAATGCGAAGAGGATCCAGGCGAATCTGCGCACAGCAGACAACCGTCAAACTGCGATCCGTGCGGAAACTCGCGGATTGCCGCCAGGGGCCAAGCGAAAACCAGACTGGACTTTTCCGTCCATCTGAGCGTCAATAGAAAGAGAAGAAACACAAACCAGTGAAATAGCAATGCATGACGAGAGGAGGACACCGATGACAACACAAACCAGAACGAGTACGCCAGATGAGCCACATGAGCCGGCGGCGGTGCTGGATGAGATACCCGCCACCGCGCTGGACAGCCAGGCAGGTACTGGGCCGATCGCCATCTTCTACGGCGCGGCCCGCTACCCCTTCGAGCTGGCTCGGCAACGGGAGCTGGTGGAGGACTATGCTGACGCGATGGGTCTCAACCTGGTCACTGAGTTCCACGACCGAGAGGGGCGCCAGTACGGGCTGAGCATGCTGCTCGATGCCTGCCAGCGCGGTGGGGTCGAGTACGTCATCACGGCGGGCTGGCCCACCCCCAACCTCACCGACGCCGAAGCAGACGGGGTCGTCGACCAACTCGCAGCCAGCGGCACCCACCTGGTCTGCCTCAACAGCTGGCGCCCCGGCGACGGCACCCCACCAGCCTGGTGGAACAACGAAGAAGGCGCACAGATCCGGCAGCTCGATGCACTCAGAGAGGAAGACCGCCGACAGTGTGAGCAGGCCAGTGAACCGGCCGAACCTAGCAAGGAGGTGCACCATGCCTGACGCACTCGCCCCCGATCCCTTCACCGCTATGGCCGCCCAGCTCACTCCCAAGCGGGCCGTCTCCTACATCCGTGTCTCCACCCGCGAGCAGGCTCAGCGTGGCGGGTCGGAGGAGGGTTTCTCCCTGCCCGCTCAACGGGAGGCCAACAAGCGCAAGGCCCAGTCGATGGGTGCGCTGGTGGTCAAGGAGTTCGCCGACCGTGGGGAGTCCGCCAGGTCTGCTAACCGCCCTGAGCTGCAGAAGATGCTGGCCTACCTCAAGGAAGACGGAGGGATCGACTACGTCATCGTCCACAAGTTAGATCGGTTAGCCCGCAACCGAGCGGACGATGTGGAGATAAACCGGGCGTTTGAGGAGGCCGGCGTCCGGCTCGTGTCGACCAGTGAAAACATCGACCAGACGCCAGGTGGGATGCTCTTGCACGGCATCATGAGTAGTATTGCCGAGTTCTACAGCCGCAACCTGGCCAATGAGGTCATCAAGGGGATGGGCGAGAAAGCCAGAAACGGCGGGACGCTGGGCAAGGCACCGCTGGGGTATGTGAATGTACGGGGACGGGATGAGCATGGGAGAGAGGTTCGGACGGTTGAGCTCGACCAGCAGCGTGCTCCCCTGCTTCGCCTCGCCTTCTCCGAGTACGCCACTGGTAACTGGACAGTCAGTCAACTAGCCAAGCACCTAGCAGGGCTGGGGCTGGATGTGCCGGCCACGCCGAGCAAGCCGGCCCGCCCCATCACCAAGGGGCGCCTGCATACGTTGCTGCGGCACCCGTACTACAAGGGTGTGGTGCAGTTCCAGGGCGTGGAGTATCCGGGCAAGCACGAGCCGCTGGTGGATGAGGAGACGTGGCAGGCGGTGCAGGCTGTGCTGGGCTCCCATCGCAGTGGGGAGCGGGAGCGGATGCATAACCACTTCCTGAAAAGCACGGTGGTGTGTGGGCAGTGTGGTAGTCGGCTGCTGGTACAGAACACGAAGAATGGCAAGGGGGTGCTGTACCCCTACTTCATCTGTGCCAGGCGGCAGCGGCTGCATGACTGCTCCTTCAAGGCGGTGCTCATTGAGGTGGTGGAGGCGCAGATGCAGGAGGTGTATCGGCGGCTGTATGTGACTGAGGCGGATCGGCAGGAGATTGAGCGGTATCTGCTGGCGGAGCTGGCGCGGATTGAGGGGGAGAAGGATCGGAGCGTTCGGTCGCTGACGGTGCGGCGGACGAATCTGGAGGATGAGCGGCGCAGGCTGCTGCAGGCGCACTATGGTGGGGCGGTGCCGCTGGAGCTGCTCAAGGAGGAGCAGGAGCGGCTGGGGCGAGAGCTAGCGGGGATTCAGCGTCAGCTCGATGCCTACCAGGCGGATGCCAAGCTGGTGCGGGCGCATGTGGAGCAGGCGCTGGATCTGCTGGAGGACTGCTACCGGCTGTATATGGCGGCACCGGATCACCTAAGGAAGCAGCTGAACCAGGTGTTCTTCGAGCGGGTGCTGGTCAACCCGGCGGTGGATGAGGACGGGCGGGTCATCCTGCCTGGTGACGGTGGTGATGGGCATGGTGGCCTGCAAGATGAGGACGACGATGGTGTGGATGACGGCGTGAGGGGTGCTGGTGATGAGCCTGATGGACAGCGTGGCCGTGATGAGCAGGAGCCTGGTGAGTGTGAGGTAGACGATGCTGGTGACAAGCCAATGCGTCGAGCTGATGAGGCGCCCTGCTCTGTCCGTGTGGCGGACACCGGTAGCGATGTCTGCTTGGAAGCACGACTCAACCGGCCGTTCGACCAGCTGGCTAGCCCAAGACTCCGGGCCGTGGCACGGATCTCTGCCCTACGAAAATCGCCCACCTCGACAGGAGATGGGCGACGGTCCTCGGCTGAGGCGGCCACAGAGGCTGTTTCTCAGGGTGAGGGTTTGTATAGCGATGCTGTGGTGCGCAAGAAGGGATTCGAACCCTCACGCCCGAAGGCACCAGAACCTAAATCTGGGGCGTCTACCAATTCCGCCACTCGCGCCGTGGCCCCAGCCTACCTGCTCGCGCTCGTCGTGTCCGATGCTCGCCTCGCAGCCGTCCTTCCCGACGCTTCAGTGCGCTGGTCGTCCCCTTGCCGAGGCGGCGACGGCGGGGGGCATGACGTGGAGGCTCCTCGAAGCGGCGAAGCGCCCGCCGATGCCGCCTCGAACGTTGCCACGGCCCGCCGGACGCGTCGTGGGCGAGCGGGGGCTCAGGCAGCCAGAGCCCGCTGCGCGGCCTGGACGCGCTCGAGAGCGCGCTCGATACGTGAGGGCGATGCGGCCGAGCCCAGGGAGCTCAACTCGGCACGAGCTGCGATCAGCTCCCGCTCCGCGGCCTCGCGGTGGGCGGGCTCGATCGTGCGACTCTGCGTCTTCATCATGTTCTCCTTGTGTCTTCACGGCCCGCATATGGGCCCTTCGAGGCCGGGCGGAATGCAGGTATCTCCTGCGACCCGGCGATGGGTGGCTGATGGGAAGCCGTCATGGCGCGGCTGATGTGACGAGCCGGCACCCGGTGGTCGGGAGGTCCGCGCGAAACCGTTGCGGTCCCTACGACCGACGCAGGGGGGAACGCTCAAGGTGGTGGGAGTATTCCCGACGCACGGACAGACGGCACGATGAATCGACCGGGAGTCATGCGAGCGGCGAACCGTTCCGGCCCTGCACGTCGCAAGCGCACCGCACAGCCATGGGCACGACATCCCCGTGCGTAGTACCTCCTCAGGGACTCGAACCCTGGACACCCTGATTAAGAGTCAGGTGCTCTAACCAACTGAGCTAAGGAGGAATGGTTCATGGTCACCGCCTCGCCCCGCAATGGGACTCGACGATGGTACCCCCTCAGGGACTCGAACCCTGGACACCCTGATTAAGAGTCAGGTGCTCTAACCAACTGAGCTAAGGAGGCATGTCCTCACGCGCATGCGCCCGATGACAGAAGTCGACTCTACGTCCTGGAGGCGGACGAGTCCAATCCCTGAGGTGCGGAATCATCCCGATGTGCGGGAAGTCTCAGGAATGGTTCCGAGATTCCGACCGGACGCGGGACGGGTCCGCCTCCCGAAACCGGCCGTCCCGAGTTCGTCGGCGGCGAAGCGGTCGGTGGCGTCGAGGAGCGCGGACAGCGTCTGCGGCTCGGCGTAGGAGTGCCCCGCCGTCGGCGAGATGCGCAGCTCGGCCTGCGGCCAGGCGCGGTGAAGGGCCCAGGCCGTCCCGATGGGGCAGCACATGTCGTAGCGGCCCTGGACGATGACGCCGGGAATGCCGTACTCGGTCAGCACGTGCGCGCCATCGATGAGTCGGCCGTCCTCCATCCAGCCGCGGTGGAGGAAGAAGTGGTTCTCGATGCGGGCGAAGGCGATGGCGTAGGCGGGGTCCTGGACTTCGTCGACGTGCGCCTGGTCGCGCACGAGCGTGGAGGTCGCCGCCTCCCAGGTCGTCCAGGCGATTCCCGCCGGGCCGTGCACGGCGGGGTCGGGGTCGGTGAGCAGCTCGTGATAGCGCTCGATGAAGCCGCCGGGCTCCACGTTCGTGCCAGCGGCCGCCACGAAACGCTCCCACTCGTCGGGCCACACCATGTCCGCGCCCCCGGCCTCGTAGTACCAGTCGAGCTCGCGTTTGCGCAGAGTGAATACTCCCCGCAGAACGAGGCCGAGGACGCGCTCCGGATGGGTCTGGGCGTAGGCCAGCGCCAGGGCGGACCCCCAGGAGCCGCCGAAGACGAGCCAGCGCTCCACACCCAGGTGTTCGCGCAGCCTCTCCATGTCCGCCACGAGATGCCAGGTTGTGTTCACCCGCAGGTCGGACTCCGGTTCCGAGGCGTGGGGCCGCGAGCGCCCGCATCCGCGCTGATCGAACAGGATGATGCGGTACCGCTCCGGATCGAAGACCCGGCGATGGTCCGGGCTGCAGGCGCCCCCGGGCCCGCCGTGGACGAAGACCGCCGGGATCCCCTCGGGACGGCCGCAGGTCTCCCAGTGCACGCGCTGTCCTTCCCCGACATCGAGCAGGCCCGAGGCCGTCGGTTCGATCGGCGGGTACGGGACGCGCAGCTGCTGGGCGCGGGCGAGCGGCGCCGCGGAGGGCGCTGGGGATGATGTGAAGGATGCAGTCATGGATGCATGATGGCTGATGGCTTCGTCCCTCGGATGCGGTACCGGTGTCAGCACGTCGATGGCCGCGGGGCATCGGCCCCGTTACGGCGCGGACGCGCACGTCAATGGCTCGTGTCGCGGTACGGTGGACACGTGACCAGCCCGATTGTGACGCTCGCGACCTGCGCCGACTACCCCATGCTCGACGATGATGACCGTGGTCTGCCCGACGCCCTGCGCGAGCGGGGCATCGAGCCGCGGGTGGCCGTATGGAACGACCCGAGCGTCAACTGGGATGATGCCGGCGTCGTCGTCCTGCGCTCGGTGCGCGACTACGCCAAGAAGCGCAACTACGCCGACTTCCTGACTTGGTCCCGGCTGATGCCGCGCTTGACCAACCATCCCGACGTCGTGGAGTGGAACTCCGACAAGCACTACCTTTCGCGTCTGGCCGAGCTCGGAGTCCCCATGATCCCGACCATCTGGCTGGAGCCGAGCGCCGGGTACTCCAAGCACCAGGTGCACACGCGTTTCCCCGCCCACGGCGACTTCGTCGTCAAGCCCGCGGTCTCCTCCGGCGGACGCGGGACCGGCCGCTACACCGCCACGGACGCGCGGTCGCGCTCCGAGGCGATCAACGACACCATGCACCATCTCGGGCGGGGCCGGTCGGTCATGGTCCAGCGCTACCTCGAGGAGGTCGACCGCAAGGGCGAGCTCTCTCTGGTCTACTTCAACGGTGTGCTGTCGCATGCGGTGGAGAAGGCTCCTATGCTCCACCCCTCCTTCCGCTCCACCGACGAAGTGCACGAGGAAATCGTCACCGCCCGCGAGCCCAGCGAGCAGGAGTGGTTGTGGGGTGAGAAGGTCCGCAAGGCCATCCACGGCCTGATCAAGGAGCGCTCCGGACGTGATATCCAGCTCCTGTTCAACCGCGTCGACGTCGTCGAAGACGGACAGGGCGGCTTCTACCTCATGGAGGTCTCGCTCATCGACGCCGGCCTCTACCTCGGCTCCGCGCCGGACGCCCTGAACAATTTCGCGGACGCCATCGCCCAGCGCGTGTTCTGGTGAGGCGTCGGCCGTCCTCCTCTCCCGGGATCGCGTGCACGGCCCCCTCCTGCATGCCGCTCGTGCTCCAGCCTCCTCCTGCCAGAGGATGAGAGCTTCGCGCGGCCGGTGATGTACACATGCCCTATGCGCACACTGCTCAACATTATCTGGGTCGTTTTCGGCGGTTTCTGGCTCTTCTTGGGATACGTGTTCTTCGGCGTCCTCGCCTGCATCGTCATCATCACGATTCCGGCGGGGATCGCCTCCTTCCGCATCGCCGGCTATGCCCTGTGGCCCTTCGGACGCGAGGTCGTCGAGACGCCGGAGGCCGGCGTGATGAGCGGCCTGTCCAACATCATCTGGTTCCTCGTGGCGGGCCTGTGGCTCGCCATCGGCCACATCACCACCGCTGCCGCCCAGGCCATCACCATCATCGGCATCCCACTGGCGATCGCCAACCTCAAGATGATCCCGGTGACCTGCTTCCCCTTCGGCAAGAGAATCGTCTCGGGCCGCGGAATCGTGTGATCACGGGCCACCGGCCGGCGGCCCGCTCGCGCTCTCAGGCGGTCAGCGGTGCGAACGCACCGCCCGAGACCGATGCCAGATCCGCCGGGGCGAGCGCGATGCTCATGCCGCGTCGTCCGCCCGAGACCACGACCCGGTCCAGGGCCTTGACGGAATCGTCGATCATCGTCGGCAGACGCCGCCTGTGGCCCAGCGGGGAGATTCCACCGACGACGTATCCCGTGATCCGCTCGGCGGCGGACGGCTCGATCAGAGAGACCTTCTTGAGTCCCAGCGCATGCGCCGCGGCCTTGAGACTCAGCCGGCGATCAACGGGGATGACGCATACGCCGACGTCGCGGTCCTCACCGTCCTCGCCCACCAGCAGCGTCTTGAGAACCGCAGCGGGATCCTCCCCGAGCGCCCGGGCGGCCTCGGGTCCGAAGCCGAGCTCGCAGCGGTCGTCGTGGGTGTAGGTCAGTATTTCGTGGGGCGCATCGGCGTCGTCGAGCGCTCTGATGGCCGGGGTCGCGCCCGCGTGCGCGCCCCTGCCTCTGCTCTTCCTGCCCATGGCGCCGACTCTACTCGTGACGGGCGGCGGGGCGTGCGGGGGAGGGGGCGGCGCCCGGTCCGGGCGGGATGGGTGGAGGAGACCCGATGGTTCGGACGCAGAAACCGGTGAAGGACGCGGCCAGTCTTCGATTCGGTTAGCGTGTCGTCATGCGATCCCCTCCGGCTCCGGACGGGCGACGCCCCCGGATCCTCCTGTCCGACCTGATGGCGGCTGGTCCCGTCGTCCTCGACGGCGCCATGGGCACCGAGCTCGGCGCCCGGGGAGTCGACACGACGAGCGGGCTGTGGTCGGCCCTCGCTCTGACCGAGGCGCCCGAGGCGATCGCCGCCGTCCATGCGGACTATCTCACCGCCGGTGCTCGGGTCATCTGCACGAACTCCTACCAGGCCGTCGTCCCCGCGCTCCTGCGCGCCGGTCGTACCGAGGACGAGGCCCGCGCCGTCATCGCGGCCTCCGCGCGCCTGGCGCTGGGCGCCCGTGACCGGTACACGGCCGTCCAGCCGCGCGAGGCCGTGCTCGTGGCGGGCAGCATCGGCCCCTACGGCGCCTGGCTGGCGGACGGGTCGGAGTACACCGGGGCCTACGGGATGCGCGCTCCGGACTTCGCCCGAGTCCACCTGCCGCGCCTGGAGGTTCTGGCCGCTGAGGGGCTGCGGCTCTTCGCCATTGAGACCCAGCCGCGCCTGGACGAGGCTCGATGGCTGACCGAGCGGATCGGGGAGCGCCTGCCCGATGCCGAATGCTGGGTCTCCTTCCAGGTGCGCCCCGACGGCGCGCATCTGGCCGACGGCACCCCGTTGGCGCGGGCGGCCGCATGGGCGCAGCGGGCGCGCAACGTTGTCGCCGTCGGCCTCAACTGCGTGGCGCCTCCGGTCGTCGACCGGGCTCTGCCTGTGCTGCGCGCGGCTGCGGACAAGCCGCTGGTGGCCTACCCCAACTCCGGGGACGTCTACGACCCGGTCACCAGGACCTGGCGGGCCACCGTCGGGCGGGGGCGGTTGACGGCGTCAACTTCCGCATGGCTCGACGCCGGCGTGCGGCTCATCGGCGGCTGCTGCCGCACCACCCCGGCGGACACGGCGGAGCTGCGGGACGCTGTTCGGAGCACCGCCCGCCCACGCTGAGCGCGAGGCGCGTCGGCCGGGACGGGGTCCCGGGCGGCCCGACCGGGGCCCGCGCTGAGCGGGTCGGGACCGGGCTGCGCTCGGACCCGCCTGGGGGACCACCGCGGGTACCGCCTTGACCTTCCCACGGAGTCAAGACGGATAACGGGGCCACGCTGAGATGCGAGTCCGACGGGCCGGCGATCATGTCCGGTTCCGCTGTGCCGCGTCCGCCGCGCCCTCGAAGGAGACACGATGAGAATCGATATGAAGAAGGACCGCAAGGACCTCTACCACCCGCCGTCGACCGACTTCACCGAGGTCGACGTACCGGAGACGACCCACCTGGCGGTTGACGGTCATGGCGACCCCAACACCTCGTCCGCCTACACCACCGCGGTCCAGAGCCTGTACATGAGCGCCTATGCGGTCCGCGCGGCCTTCAGGGCCCGCACCGGGGACGACTTCGTCGTCGGCCCCCTCGAAGGACTGTGGACCAGTGCCGACCGCGACGCCTTCACCGTCCGCGACAAGGACGAGTGGGACTGGACCATGCTGATCCCACTCCCCGACGCCGTTGGTGCGGCGGACATCGCGGAGGGCCTCGCGGCCGCCTCCCGGAAGAAGCCCGACCTTCCCGTCTCGTCGCTTCGCCCGCTCTCTCTGGCCGAAGGGCGCTGTCTTCAGATCCTCCACGTGGGGACCTACGACGAGGAAGGCCCCGTGTTGGCGCGCCTGCATGACGAGATCATGCCCGAACGCGGGCTGACCTGGAACGGGCCCCACCACGAGATCTACCTGTCCGACCCCCGACGCACGGCTCCGGAGCGGATGCGGACCGTCCTGCGCCAGCCCGTGCGGCCGGTCTGAGGATCTCCCGGGTCCGGGAGTCCGCGAGGCGGCCGACCGCTGCGGGGAGGAGGAGATCGATCAGCTCTGTGGCCCGACGCTCAGCAGGTGGATGACGGCGTGCTCCGCCCTGTCGCACTCGGCCGGGTCCACCAGGGCGGTCAGCCGCCAGTCATGGTCGGCCTGCGGGTCGTCGATGATCTGGGTGGCCAGCCAGACCCGCCGGCCCGAGGTCTCCAGGGCCTCCCGTAGTCGCTCCGGGACCCCGGCGGCCGCCAGCGCGGCCCCGTCGGGCGTCTCGTCCAGCGGTGCTAGAGCAGCCGCGCGGGCGGCGTTGTCCGTGCCGATCCAGTCGTACTCGTCCCAGTAGCGAGCCAGCGCCGCGTCCCAGCGTTCTCCGTCCCAGCCGGAGGCCGCATCCAGCTCGGCCAGGCCCTCGACGTCGTCGCGCGCCATGAGCTCGACGCGGCGGAACATCTCGCGGCGCACCGCCACCCGGAAGGCGTGCCGGTTGCGGGTGAAGGCGACCCTCCCGTCGGCATCCGCTCCGAAGGCCCGTTCGACGCCGGCGGAGTCGTCCGCCTCCGAGCGCTCGTCCTTCAGCGCGTCCGCAACCTTCTCGGCCTGGCCGGACTGCGCCGCGCCCAAAGCCTCCCACTCGTCCAGCAGAGAGGAATCGACGGCGCGCACCAGGGCGCCGAGCCAGTCGACGAGCTCGTCGACCTCGTCTGTACGGTGCTCCTCGGGCACCACCTGACGCAGGGCTCGGTAGGCATCGGTGAGGTAGCGCAGGACCACGCCCTCGGAACGGCCGAGCTCGTAGCGGGAGATCAGGTCGGAGAAGGTCATGGCGTTCTCGACCATGTCGCGCACCACACTCTTGGGGTGCAGCTCGTATTCGGCGATCCAGGGGTTGGACTGCTTGTACATCTCCAGGGCGGGGCCCAGAAGGTCGGCCAGCGGCTGGGGCCAGGTGATCTCCTCCAGGGCCGCCATGCGTTCGTCGTAGTCGAGCCCTTCGGCCTTCATCGCGGCGATCGCCTCGCCGCGCGCGGCCCGCTGCTGGGCGTGCAGAAGGGGACGCGGGTCGTCGAGAGTGGCCTCCACCGCGGAGACGACGTCGAGCGTGTGCTCGGGGGAGTCCACGTTCAGCAGGTCCATGGCCGCCAGGGCGAAGGGCGCCAGCGGCTGGTTGAGGGCGAAGTCATCGGGCAGGTCGACGGCCAGGCGCAGCCGGGGGCGCCCGTCGGCTGCCGCCTGCGCACTGGAGGCGTGGGAGAGGACCCCGGCGGTGCGCAGTGAGAGGTAGATCTTGATCGCGCGGCGCACGTGCCGGCGCCGCGCGGCTTCGTTGTCGTGGACGCGGGAGAGCAGCTCGGCCATGGCGGCCACCGGGTCGCCGTTCCGCTCCATAAGGTTCAGGACCATGGTGGTGGTGACCTGGAACTGGCCGGTGAGGGTCTCCGGGGCGGCGTCGCGCAGGCGCGAATACGTCTTGTCCGTCCAGTTGACCCGACCCTCGGGCGCCTTCTTGCGCACGATCCTGCGGCGCTTGCGCTCGTCGTCGCCCGCCCTGGCCAGAGCGCGCGCGTTCTCGATGACGTGCTCGGGGGCCTGGACGCAGACGTACCCGCGGGTGTCGAATCCTGCTCGGCCCGCCCGGCCGGCGATCTGGTGGAATTCGCGGGCGGTGAGGTGACGCTCCTTAGTCCCGTCGAACTTGACCAGGCTGGTGAGCACCACGGAGCGGATGGGGACGTTGATGCCCACCCCGAGGGTGTCAGTGCCGCAGATGACGGCGAGCAGGCCCGCGCGAGCCAGGCGTTCGACGAGCCGTCTGTAGCGCGGCAGCATGCCTGCGTGGTGGATGCCGATGCCGCGGCGCAGCAGGCGCGACACAGTGGCACCGAATCCGCCGCCGAAGCGGAAGTCCCCCAGGGCGGCGGCGATCTCGTTCTTGTGCGCCCGAGCGCCCAGGTCCACGCTCAGCAGCGAGGTCGCCCTGTCGATCGCCTCCCTCTGGGAGAAATGGACCACGTAGATCGGGGCCCTGCCCTGTCCCACCAGCCGTTGAAGTAGCTCGCCGATGGGTTCGACGACGTATTCCATCTCCAGGGGCACGGGCCGCTCGGCCTTGTCCAGGACCGCGACCTCGCGGCCCGTGCGCCTGTCCATGTCGGCGGCCAGGAAGGATACGTCGCCCAGAGTGGCCGACATGAGCACCATCTGCGCCCGGGGGAGCTCCAGGAGCGGGACTTGCCAGGCCCAGCCGCGCTGGGGATCGGCGTAGTAGTGGAACTCGTCCATCACCACCGTGTCGACGTCGAGCTCCTCGCCTTCGCGCAGCGACTGGTTGGCCAGGATCTCCGCGGTGCAGCAGATGATGGGGGCGGCGGCGTTGATGGAGGTGTCGCCGGTGACCATGCCGACGTTGTCGGCGCCGAACAGGCGCACCAGCTCGAAGAATTTCTCGCTGACCAGGGCCTTGAGAGGGGCCGTGTAGTAGGAGCGGCCGCCGCGGGCGAGCGAGGCCGTGTGGGCCGCGAGCGCGATCATGGACTTGCCCGATCCCGTGGGGGTGGCGGCGATGACGTGCCTGCCCTCCAGGATCCGGCTCAGAGCCTCGTCCTGGTGCGGGTAGAGGGGGCGGCCGGTGGACTGGGCCCACTCGTTGAAGGCGAGGTAGACCTCCTCGGGCTCGGGCACCCGCTCGGGGTCGTCGGCCGGAATGAGGGAGTCGAGCATCGCATTGAGCGCCGGAGCCGGGGACGACGAGGTGGTTGGAGGCATGCCGCCATGGTCTCACGGGCCCCGGCGGGTTCTGATGGCGTCCTCTGCGGGTGCGGGGCGCGGCCGCCGCGGGTTCCCGGGGTGAACCGGATCCCGGGCATAGGGTGGCGGTACTCACGCCGATCGCTGCCGTGCCGCGTCGGCGCGGGCGGACACCGTATCTATCCGGCTGCTGACAGGAGGAGACCATGACCAGCACCGAGCGCGTCTACCAGCGGACCTTCCCCGTCTCGCCCGATGGGAACCCCTTCGTCCACAACGACCTGGGCCTGTACACCCACAATCATCCGACTCCTCCGTCCGATGTCGCCGAGCGTAGGGCCTATCTCGTGGGCTCGGGCATCGGCGCCCTGCTCGCCGCGGCGTTCCTTGTCCGTGACGGACGCATGCCCGGGCGCAACATCACCATCCTCGAGCAGCTCCCCGTCCCCGGCGGCTCCTTCGACGGCGCCGGCGACACCGGCAGGGGCTTCATCACTCGCGGCGGACGCGAGATGGGCCAGCACTTCGAGTGCTTCTGGGACATCATGCGCGAAATCCCCGCCCTGGAGATGCCTGCGCCCTACACGGTCCTCGACGAATTCCGGACCGTCAACGAGAACGACCCGAACATCGACCCCTGCCGCATCATCCACCACCGCGGGAAGCGACGGGACGCCTACAGGATGGGAGTGGGCAAGAAAGGTCAGCGCGCCGTCGTCAGGCTCCTCATGGCCAGGGAGGAGGACACGTTCGGTAAGACTATCGAGGATTGGTTCGACGCCGACTTCCTCGCCTCGAACTTCTACACGCTGTTCAAGACGATGTTCGCCTTCCAGCAGTACGAGTCGCTGACGGAGATGAAGCGGTATATGCACCGTTTCCTCCAGTATCTCCCCGGTTTCTCGGATCTGTCCTGCCTGCGCTTCTCCCGCTACAACCAGTTCGAGTCGTTCATCGTGCCGCTGGTCGACTGGCTGAAGGGCAAGGGCGTGGTCCTCCAGTACGACACATGCGTCGACGATCTCGAGATGACGATCACCTCCGGACGCAAGGTCGTCAACGGAATTCTCTTTCATCACGCCGATGGCGGCCGGGACCGCATCGACGTCGCTGAGAAGGACTTCGTTCTCGCCACGATCGGATCGTGCACCGAGTCCACCGGCTACGGGGACATGGACACCGTTCCGCCCTTCCACACCGACCGTCCGGGTGGTGCCTGGACCCTGTGGCGCAATCTCGCTAGGAAATCCGCGGTCTTCGGCCGCCCGGACGTCTTCTGCTCCGACCCGCACAAGACCGTGTGGGAGTCGGCCTCCTTCAGTTTCATGGGAGCCGATCACCCCTTCCTGGGCAGGATCCGCGAGCTGACCGGCAACGACCCCCTGTCCGGGCGCACCGTCACCGGCGGCATCATCACCGCGGAGGACTCCGGCTGGTGCCTGTCGCTGACCATGAACCGTCAGCCCCAATTCCGCTCTCAGCCGGCCGACTGGGGGGTCGCCTGGGCCTACGGGCTCTATCCGCACGCTCTGGGCAACTGCGTGCGCAAGCCGATGATCGAGTGCACGGGCGAGGAGGTCCTCAAGGAGTACTGCTACCACTTCGGTCTGATCAGTCAGTTCGACCAGATCAGGGAGCGCACTTTGGTGCGCCTGGCCACGATGCCCTACATCACCTCCTTCTTCATGCCTCGTCGTGCCGGCGACCGCCCCGGGGTCATCCCGGACGGGTGCGTCAACCTCGCTCTTCTCGGCCAGTTCGTCGAGACGCCCGACGACTGCGTCTTCACGACCGAGGGCTCTGCGCGCACCGCGATGATGGCCGTCTACGGACTGCTCGATCTGGATCGTGACGTTCCGCCGGTCTGGCCCGCGCAGTACGACATCCGGGCTCTCCTGGCCGCTGCCAAGACGCTCAACGACGGCTCCCTGCCCGGTGAGAAGATGCTCACCAGGTTCCTGCGCGGCACCTACTACGAGGACATCCTGCCCTGAAGCGGCATGACCGGGGTCGATGGCGGTGGGAACATCCCGAGGCGGGCCCTTGCCGAGGCTCGGACGCCGAGTATGAGACGATGCCGGGCGTTGCTGTCCCCTATCCCCTTCTTGAGCGCAAAGGTCCCCTCTCATGGACGCCCTCGCCGCCTCTCTCCAAACCGCCGCTGACTGGATCACGGTCCACATCACCATGTGGGTCCTCATCGCCACGGGCCTGTTCCTCACCGTCATCACCCGCGGCGTTCAGGTGCGCCACCTGCCCGACATGGTTCGGCAGGTCGGCGGCTCACGTTCCGGGGCCGAGGGTGGCATCTCCTCCTTCCAGGCCTTCGCCATCTCCCTGGCCGCCCGGGTCGGGGTCGGCAACGTCTTCGGCGTGGCGGCCGCTCTGCTCATGGGCGGGCCCGGCGCCGTCTTCTGGATGTGGGTGGTCGCCGGCGTCGGCATGGCCACCGCCTTCGTCATCCTCATCGCCGGTCCCCAGACCTGGACCGCCGAGGGGGCCGGCCCCGCCACGCTCACCACGCTCGCCATCTCCCACGAGTTGGGCGGTTGGACGGTTCTGCCCATGGCGGTGCTCATCTTCGTGCTCGCCTACTCCTCGATCATCGCCGCCTACGTCTACTCCGACGTCAACATGAGCTATCTGACCGGCGGCAAACGCTGGGCGTCCTGGGCGGTCCGCGTCGTCTGCGTCGCCTCCGCCACCGCCGGTGCGGTTCTGGCCCTCGACGTCGTGTGGAACGCCGTCGACATCGCCATGGCGGTGATGACGCTGACTAATCTCATCGCCCTGCTGTGGCTGTCCCGGTGGGGCGTCGGCGCTCTGCGAGACTACGAGAACCAGCGAGCCCGCGGCGTCGTCGAGCCGGTCTTCCACGCGCACGGCAACCCGTATCTGCCCGGGGATGTGCCCGGCGACGTCTGGGCCTCCGCCGCTTTCCCGAGCCCCGTTCCCACCACCGAGGACTGATGATCATGACCACCTCCGAGACGACCCCCGGGACGCCCCGGCCCGCCGCTGTGACGGGAGCCGATCGGTGAGCGCCGTTCAAGTCGCGGCGGCTTCGGCGGTCAACGGCGCGCGCGGCATGGTCGCCGCCGCGGGCTGCACCGGCACCCCCGTCGAATGCGCTTTGCAGAAGGTTGACGACGACTTCTACACCTACGTGCTCTCCGCGCTGCTGGTGATTGTCGGCCTGTACTTCACGGTGCGCACCCGCGGAGTCCAGCTGCGCCACTTCGGCACCATGATGCGCACGATCGTCCGTTCCCGTTCCGGGGCCGAGGGCGGCATCTCCTCCTTCCAGGCCTTCGCGGTCGGGCTCGCCGCACGCGTGGGCATCGGCAACGTCGCCGGGGTGGCCCTGGCCGTCGTCGCCGGGGGGCCGGGCGCCCTGTTCTGGATGTGGGTGGTCGCCGTCATCGGCATGGCCACCGCCTTCGTGGAGTCCACGCTCGCCCAGGTGTTCAAGGAGCGCGGCCGTGACCTGACCTTCCACGGCGGTCCCGCCTACTACATCAAGAACGGACTGGGCTCGAGGGTCTGGAGCGCTGTTTTCGCAGGACTGTGCATCATCAGCGTCGGGGTGACCGTTGTCATGGTGCAGACCAATTCCCTGGCCGGCGTCATCAATGCCACCGTTCCTGAAGTCGCTCCCTGGATGGTCGGCGTCGCTCTGGTCCTGCTGACCGCGCCCATCGTGCTGGGCGGATTGAAATCCGTGGCTCGAGTCACCGAGTGGGTCGCCCCGCTCATGGCACTGGTCTACCTGCTCGTCGCCCTGGTCGTCCTCCTACTCAATCTCGCCGACCTCCCGCGAATCCTGTCCGAGGTCGTTCGCGGGGCTTTCGGGGCCGACCAGGCCCTGTACGGAGTCGCCGGCGGCATGACGGCCGCCGTCATCAACGGTGTGCGCCGCGGGCTGTTCTCCAACGAGGCCGGCCTGGGCACCGTCCCCAACGCCGCCGGCACCGCCACCGTCACCCACCCGGTCAAACAGGGCCTCGTCCAATCCTTCGGTGTGTTCGTCGACACGATTCTCGTATGCACTGCTACGGGCCTGATCATCCTGCTGGCCACCGACGCCTACCGGCCCGGCGACGACAGCCTCGTCGGTGCGGTCTTGACCCAGCAGGCCATCGTCGAGCATCTCGGTGGATGGACCACCTGGCCCATGGTCGCGCTCATCTTCGTTCTCGTCTTCTCCACCGTGCTGGGCTGCTATTCCTACTCTCAAGTCAACGTCGACTTCCTGGGAGGCGAGCGCCGCGCCGAGCAGGTTCTGGGCATTGTGCTCACGGCTGCGGCCTTCGCCGGCACCGTCCTGACCCTGCCGGTCGTGTGGGCGCTGACCGACATCGCCCTGGGCCTGCTCGGTGTGCTCAACCTCGTCGTCATCGTGCGGCTGACGCCCTGGGCCCTCGGCGCCCTGAAGGATTTCGAAGCCCAGTGCGCGGCGGGGGAGGACCCGGTCTTCATCGGGCATGCCAATCCGCTCCTGCCCGGCGATGTTCTGGAGGGGGTCTGGCAGGCCTCGCGCAGCGCGAGTCGGGCCCCGCGCAGCGCGAGCCCGGCGGGCGACCGCGGAAAGGCCCCCGGCGGCTCCGAGGCCCCTAGCCGGGGCGACCACGGTGACGACCACCGCCGACTGCCGGACTCCGGGGAGGAGTGAGTGGTGGACGCCGTCGGCTCGATGCTGTCCGCCCTGTCGAACTGGTTGTTCGGCACCGTCCTCATCTGGGTCCTACTCGGCGCCGGCATCTGGTTCACCCTGGGCACGCGCGCCGTCCAGCTGCGACACATGGGTTCCATCGCACGGGCCGTGGCGGGCTCACGGGACGGGGCCGGCGACGGTGTCTCCTCCTTCCAGGCCTTCGCCATGGGGCTGGCCTGCCGCGTGGGTACGGGCAATATCGTCGGCGTCGCCCTCGCCCTGGTCCTGGGCGGGCCGGGCGCCGTCTTCTGGATGTGGGTGGTGGCCCTGGTGGGCACCGCCACCGCCTTCACCGAGGCGACCCTGGGTCAGCTGTTCAAGGTCGATCGCGGCGACGGCACCTACCGCGGGGGCCCGGCCTACTACATCGCCCGCGGTCTGAGTCTGCCGGCGGTCGGCGGGGTCTTCGCGGTGGTCTTCATGATCGCCAACGGCCTGGCCATGCCCATGGTGCAGGCCAACGCCATCACCGCCGCCCTGGGAGGAGCCACCGGGCTGGGCCCGTGGTGGGGCGCAGCGCTCGTCGCGGTACTGGTCGCACCAGTGCTCCTCGGCGGGGTGCGATCCATCGCCCGTGTCACCGAGTGGATGGCGCCCGCCATGGCCGTCGTCTACCTGCTGCTCGTCTGCGTCATCATCGTCCTGCATCCCGTGCGGGCGGCCGAGGCCGTCGAGGGCATTGTCGAGGGCGCGTTCGGGCTGCGAGCCGGCCTGGCCGGTGTCGCCGGAGGAGTCCTCGCCGCTGTCCTCAACGGGGTGCGCCGCGGCTTGTTCTCCAACGAAGCGGGGCTGGGCGGCGCAGCCTGCGCGGCCGGATCAGCCACCGTCGCCCACCCCGTGCAGCAGGGGTTCATCCAGGCCTTCGGCGTCCTGGTCGACACGATCCTGGTGTGCACAGCCACAGCTCTGGCCATCCTCATCGCCGGAGGGGCCGACGCCTCGGTGTACACCCCGGGCGCGACCGGGACCGACGTCTGCGGCACCCTGACCCAGAGCGCCATCGCTTCCACTTTGGGGGGCTGGACCGCCTGGCCCATGACGGTCCTCATCGTGGTGCTGGCCTACTCCACGATCCTGGGCGCCTTCTCCTACGCCGAAGTCTGTCTGGACTACCTTACCCGCCACCCGGCGGCGACCAGAGCACTGCGCGCGGCTGCCGTGGTGTGCGCCTTCATCGGCGGGGGAGCGGCCCTGACCACCGTGTGGACCCTGGCCGACGTCCTTCTCGGCACCGGGGCGCTGATCAACCTGGTCTCCCTAGTGCTGCTCAGCCGGTGGGTCCGCGGGGCCCTGCATGACTGGGAGGAGCAGCGCGCCCGAGCCCGGGCGGGAACGCGCCCAGCCCGGGCGATCCGCTTCGTCGCCTCGGGCAATCCGCATCTTCCCGGCGACCTGCCCGGCGACGTCTGGTCGCGCTGACGCCCGCGGGCGAGCACACCCGCGGGAGGAACCGGTTGGGCGGGGGAGGCGCCCTACCGGGAGCCTGCGGGAGGAGCGACCACCGGATGCCTCTGGCTTGTCGGTCCGATGACATGTCGGCGAAAATGCGTGTCGCCTAAAGTTAGGTGCTCATCTGCTCCGGGCCCCGCCTCCCCGTATGCGGTCCGGCCCCGCGCTCACGGAGGTTCCCCAGTGTTTCCCACGTTCTCGGCGGTCACGAGCTTCTTCGACCGTGCGGCCGACGTCCTCAGCACGGTCTCGGACCACCTGTACGGCGACCTGCTCGCCTGGCTCCTCATCGCCACCGGAGTCTGGTTCACCATTCGCACCCGCGCAGTCCAGCTGCGCCTGTTCCGTCAGATGCTGCGTGCGATCATGGGCTCCCGCGTCGGCGGCGGGGGCATCTCCTCTTTCCAGGCCTTCACCATCGGCCTGGCCTCCCGGGTGGGCACGGGCAATATCGTGGGTGTGGCACTGGCCATCACCCTGGGCGGGCCGGGCGCCGTCTTCTGGATGTGGGTGGTGGCGTTCGTGGGCATGTCCACCGGGTTCGTCGAAGCGGTCCTGGCTCAGCTGTACAAGGTCCGCCACCCCGAGGGCACGTTCCGCGGAGGACCCGCCTATTACATCAGCCGGGGCCTGGGGTCGAGGCTGTGGGCGAGCATCTTCGCCGTCGTCATCACATTCGTCTTCGGCTTCGCCTACGAGGCCACGCAGGCCAACGCCATCTCCGGCGTCATGACGGAGACCTTCGGAGTGGACTCTCGCCTGACCGCGATCGGCCTCGCGCTCGTCACGACGCCCGTCGTCTTCGGGGGCATCACAGCCGTGGCCAGGATCGCCGAGTGGATGGCGCCGCTCATGGCCGGCGTCTACGCCCTGCTGGCGCTCGTCGTCCTCCTGCTCAACGCGCAGGCCATCCCTGGCGCGCTGGCGAGCATCTTCGAGGGGGCCTTCGGCCTCGATCAGGCCTTCGCCGGCGTCGAGGGCGGTATCATTGCGGCGGCCCTCAACGGCATCAAACGGGGTCTGTTCTCCAACGAGGCGGGGGAGGGGTCGGTCCCCAACGCGGCTGCCACCGCCACTGTGTCCCATCCCGTCCAGCAGGGACTCATCCAGTCATTCGGCGTGTTCGTCGACACGATCGTCGTGTGCACGGCCACCGCGCTGATCGTCCTGCTCTCGGGCGTCTACTCCCCGCAGACGGCTCTGGCCGATCCCGCCGTCGCTAAGGCGACCTCCTCCTCCCTCACCTCCGCCTCGGTTGGGGCGACGCTCGGCAGCTGGGCGCAGTACCTTATGGCGGTCGTGATCTTCGTCTTCGCCTACTCCTCGCTGCTGGGAAACTACACCTACGCCCAGGTCAACATGGACTTCCTGCGGGGTATGGGGCACCGGCACTACGGCCTGCGCGTCATGATCGTCGCGGCGACCGCGATCGGCGCCGTCGCCTCGCTGGACTTCGTGTGGAACCTGTCCGACGTCGCCATGGGGCTCATGGCGATCATCAATATCGTGGCGATCCTTCTGCTGGGCGCGTGGGCCTTCGGCGCCCTGGCCGACTGGCAGGCCCAGAAACGGCGTCTGGAGGCCGGCGAGATCGAGGAGATCCGTTTCGTGGCTGAGAGCAACCCCCTTCTGCCGGGGGACCTGCCCGGGGACGTGTGGAGCCGGGCCAACGCCGGCCGTCCGGCCGCCGAAATCAGTTAGCCGGGTCCGTCGGCCCGGGCGCACTACGCTGCGACCATGAAGATCGCACGCTTCTCCACCGGCGACGAGCTCCGCTACGGCATCGTCGAGGGGCTCGACTCCGATGACCCGATGTCGTCGGGCGAGTCCGAGGGCCATCTCGTCGTCCTCAAAGGTGATCCGCTTTACACCGTCCCGGAAGCCACCGGCGAGGTCGTGCCCCTCGGTGAGGCCCGTCTCCTCTCCCCGGTCATACCGCGCTCCAAGGTGGTGGGCGTCAGCGGGAATTACGCCGCGCGCGCCGTCGAGTCGCACGGACGGACCCCAGCCGAGCCCATCGTCTTCCTCAAACCCAATACGGCCGTGATCGGGCCCGACACCCCCATCGTCCTGCCCGCCTGGTCCGACGATGTTCACTACGAGGCCGGGCTGGCCGTCATCATCAGGACGGTGGCCAGGGACCTGTCCCCGACCGGCGCCGCTGGGGCGGTCTTGGGCTACACGGTCGCCAACGACGTCTCCGCCCACGACCGCCAGCGCGAGGACGCCACCTGGGTTCGGGCCAAGGCCTTCGACACCTCCTGCCCCCTCGGCCCGTGGATCGAGGTTTCCGAGCCCGGAGGGGCCGGCGGTTTCGATCCCGGTGCCGCTGCAGTGCGCGCGCGGGTGGACGGCTCCGCCGATCAGGAGGGCGCCACCGTCGACATGATCCGCGGCGTCGCCGAGCTCGTCTCCTTTGTGTCCGGGATCTTCACACTTTTGCCCGGCGACGTCGTGCTGACCGGAACGCCCAACTGCTCCGGGCGGATCCGAGCCGGGCAGCGCGTCGAGGTCGGTATCGAGGGCATCGGCCGCTTCTCCAACCCGGTCGTACGCCGTTGAGTTGAGACGGGCGCCCGGCCCCGTTCCGGGCCCTGCTACCTCAGCCCCGCGGCTCTGCCGCGGCGTCGACCAGACGTTGAGCGATCTGGGCGGCGATGGTGCGGCCGGTGGCCAGGTTGAGACGGCAGAAGGATTCGTACCCCCGTCCAAAGGCCGCTCCCGGATTCATTGCCACGCCCGGCTCTCGGCGGAAAAACCGTACGGGGGACGCGCCCTCCGGCATCGTCAGCCTCGAGCAGTCCAGCCATGCCAGGTAGGAGCCTTCGGGCACGGTCAGCTCCACCGTCTCGATGCCGGCCAGTGCCCCGGCTATGAGGTCGCCGTTGCCGTGGAGGTAGGTCCGGACCGCCCGGTTCCAAGCCAGGCCCTCGGGTGAGAGGGCGGCGGCGACGGCCCGGGCGCCCAGGTACGCCGCCTCGTCGGCCAAATGGGCGCTGAAGGGGTCGGCCTCCCAGGCGGATCGGGCCCCGCCCGAGGCGATGAGTTGGGCGCACATGAGGCCCGGGATATTCCACCCCTTGGACACGGCGGTTACCGTGAAGGTCAGGTCGGGGTCCGCGCCGGGGCGCGACCCGTAGGGCGTGTGGGCCGCCGCCGGGTCGAGCACGAGGGAGGAGTGGATCTCATCGGCGAGAACCGGGATGTGGTAGCGCGATGAGAGTTCCGCCACGGCATCGAGTTCAGCGGGGGAGAGCACCCGTCCCACCGGGTTCCACGGGTTGCACAGGATCAGCAGCCCCGCGCCGGCCGCCATGGCCGCCTCGATGCCGTCCAGGTCGAGCCTCCAGACGGGAGCCCCGGAGGCGTCATGAGTGTGGAGCGCGGGGACCTGCATGCACCGGCGGCCATGGCGGCCGGGTATCGACAGGAACGGCATGTAGGCCGGCGTCGGGACGACGACGGGGGAGCTGGGGGCGGTGTGCCGCGCGATGACGGCTCCCAGCGCGGACAGGACGTTGGGCAGCAGACTCACGTCCCTCCTCGGAACGGCCCAGCCGAAGGAGTGCCGGTGGAAGGCGGCGACCGCTTCGCGCGCCCTCTCGCCCACGCTCATCGGCATGTAGCCCAGCGAGCCGTCATCGACGGCGCGCCTGAGGACCCGCGCGACGGCGGGTGCGGTGCCCAGATCCATCTCCGCCACCCACGCCCCGATGACGTCGCCGTCGTAGGTGCTCCACTTCAACGACCCCCGGGCGCGCATCGTCTCAGGGGTGAGGGCGTCGAAGGAGGCCAGAAGGTCGTGCGCGGACTCATGGGGGCCGGTCGTGTCGTCAACCACGATGCCAGCCTAAGGACTGCGGCGCCGGCTCGGGGAGGGTGTCCGCGCGAGCACCCCGCGACGCGGCGCGCGCCGGCCATGGCGGCGGGCCGGGTCAGCCATCCATGCCGGTCGGGCTGGCGCCGATGATCGAGACGTCTTTGAGCAGGGCGTCCAGCGCGGTGGCGTCATAGGCCGGTGCGGGGCAGAAGTACGACAACTGGAGGAGCATGGGCGTGCGCATCCGCGTGAAGGCGCGGAACCAGCGCACGCCGGTGTACTGGTTGCCGTCCGCGCCCGTGTAGCTGAGGTCCATGCGGATTGTTTCGACGATGCTCGAGCCGCCCAGGCCGTGGATCGAGGCGACATCCTCGGAGGAGGAGTAGGACAGATCGGTGACGCCCGCCTGCTCGTAAGCCTGCCGTGAGGCCTCGATACGACTCTCCGACTCCTGCCTGTCCCCGCCGGAGGCCGCGGTGTCGACGGGGTTCTGCTGGGACGTGAGCTGGCACCCGTCGGCGCGTGTGAGCTGGTTGACGCCGTCCTGGTCCCGCACGGCGGCGGTCCACCCGGGGGCGCTTGTCGGGAAGTCCCATGAGGCGACATCGGCCGTCGTCCCCGCCGGCGGCGCCGGGGAGCCGTCGTCGGGCCACGACGGCATCGGCGTCGTCGTCGTTCCCGCCGGCGACGCCGATGTCCGCTCCGACCCGGGGGAGACATCGGGCGTCGCCGGGGAGATAGTGGCGGGAGTGGGCTGCTGCAGCGGGCCGTCGCAGGCCGCCAGGCCCGGGGCGAGCAGGAGGAGGCTGAGGACGGCCGGGATCGTCGCAGCCGTTGGACGGGGGAGACGTGGGGAACGAGTGGTGCGCAGCATCGTCGATCGCAAGGTGTCGTCGAGGGTCGGGCCGGCGCCGCCGGCCTAAGGGTGGGAACACCGTAGACGCTCGGGCCCCCGGTCGCCACAGTCGGGGTCAGAACGGCCGTCTCGGACGCGAGCCCCTGACGCTAGGCTATGCGCCATCATGACTGACATCGCCCCGCCCCGCCCGGATGGAGGACCCTCCTCGATCCGCGTTCGCTTCTGCCCCTCGCCCACGGGCGCCCCGCACGTCGGGATGGTCCGCACCTGCCTGTTCAACTGGGCCTGGGCCCGTCATACCGGCGGCACCTTCGTCTTCCGCATCGAGGACACCGACGCCGCCCGCGACTCCGAGGAGTCTTTCGACGCGATCGTCGACTCCCTGAACTGGCTCGGCCTGGACTGGGACGAGGGCATCGGCAAGGGCGGACCGCACGGACCCTACCGGCAGTCCCAGCGCATGGACCTGTACGGTCGGGTCACCGCCGAGCTGCTCGAGGCCGGCTACCTCTATGAGTCCTTCTCGAGTCCCGAGGAGGTCGAGGCGCGGCATCGGGCCAGAGGCGAGGACCCCAAACTCGGTTACGACGGGTACGACCGCGATCTGACCGACGAGCAGAGGGCCGCCTTCCGCGCCGCCGGCCGTGAACCCGTGCTGCGCATGCGCATGCCCGACGAGGACATCACCTTCACCGATCTGGTCCGCGGCCCCATCACCTTCAAAGCGGGATCCATTCCCGACTACGTCGTCGTGCGCGCCGGCGGTGATCCGCTCTACACTCTGGTCAATCCGGTCGACGACGCGGCCATGGGCATCACCCATGTCCTGCGCGGTGAGGACTTGCTGTCCTCCACGCCCCGCCAGATCGCCCTGTACCGAGCCCTTATCGCCATCGGCCGTGCGCGGGCCGTGCCCGAGTTCGCCCACCTCCCCTACGTCACGGGGGAGGGCAGCAGGAAGCTCTCCAAGCGCGATCCCGAGTCCAACCTCCTCATCCACCGCTACCGCGGCATGATCCCCGAGGGCCTGGTCAACTACCTGGCGCTGCTGGGATGGTCACTGTCCAAGGACGAGGATGTCTTCAGTCGTGAGGAGATGATCGCCTCCTTCGACGTCCATGACGTCAACCCGAACCCCGCGCGCTTCGATGTGAGGAAGTGCGAGGCCATCAACGCCGAGCACGTGCGTCGGCTGACCCCCGATGACTTCCGCGATCGCCTCGTGCCCTACCTGGCTGATGCCTACCCCGACCCCGCCGACCCCGAACGACCCGCCCGGCCGCTCGTGTCCGCGGGCGCCTTCGATGCCCTGAGCGGACGCGAGCGGGAGATCCTCACGGCCGCCGCCCCGCTCATCCACACGCGCATCCAACTGCTGCGAGAGAGCAGGGACATGCTCGCCTTCCTCTTCGTCTCCGACGAGGGGCTCGCCGTCGACGACGGAGCCGTGACCGCGCTCAAGGACTCCGCCCCCCGGGTACTGGACGCCGCGATCGAGGCGCTGGAGGGGGTCGGCGCCGACCAGTGGTGCGCCGGGGCCCTCCAGGGCGCTCTGCGCACGGCCATCGTCGACGGGCTCGGCATCAAGCCGCGTCTGGCCTTCGGGCCGCTGCGCGTGGCCGTCACGGGCCGCCGAGTCTCACCGCCCCTGTTCGAGTCCATGGAGATCCTGGGCCCCGCCTCCTCGCTGAATCGACTGCGCGCGTTGCGGGCCCGACTGGGCCCGGCCCCGCTGGCGCTGGGCTGAGACGGGGATCCTCTCGACGCACACGGTGTCTCTGCTCCCCGGCCCCGCTGGCGCTGGGCTGAGCCGCCCGCCGGCGCCGCGCATCGGGCGGCCGTCAGCTCATCTTGCCGGCGGTCAGACCCTCGATCCGGATACCGCTGAGGATGGTGCGCCACTGGTCGTAGGAGATGCTCGAGCCCTTTAGGCACATGACCATGACCGAGAAATCGAGCCCGGCATCGTTGACGGTGCGGGCGAACTTATAGCCCTCAACGTCCTCCGGCGCGGCGCCCTGGGCCGTGTAGACCCCCGTCCAGGTGATGGAGTAGCCGTCCATGGTGCCGCTGTCGTCGTGGACGAGGTCGAGGGTCTCCCGGCTTGTCTCGTTGACGTCGGTGATGCTCGTATTGGTGACGTTGACTTTGCTCCCGCTCATGATGTCGTCCGATAGTGAAATATTATGGATCAGTTCGGAGATGTCGCGGGTCACGTACCCCAGGCAGCTGCCGTTGTAGGTGCGGTACCCCTCGATGTTGCCCTGGTCGGTGACGGAGTCCGTGTGGACCACTGAATCATCCTGGTACCACACCGAGTCGTCCTCGCTGTAGAACTTCAACGACGGTGCGGTCCACGGCGTCGGACTGGCGGAGGGCGTAGCGGAGGCGGAGGGGGTGCGTGTCGGGCGGGGCGTAGTCGAGGGGGACGCGGACGCCGTCGCGGAGGAGTCGGCCGTCTTGGCCGATGTAATGGGGATGGGGTCGCCGCCGCAGGCGCTCAGTGCGAAGGCCGTCGTCAGGCACAGGCCCGCGCCGAGGGCTCGGGCCGTGCGACGGGAGAGGTGGAATCCATGGAAGCGGGGAGTGGGGGTCATATGCACCTCGTGTACCTGATTGTCTGTACTCGGGCCGTGCCCGGTGCGTCTCGCCGGTGTCGGAGCGAGCGGGGGTTAGGGGCGGGACTGGTAACAGCCCGGTGGCAGTCTACGGTCTTGGAGCGTTCTCGAAACGGTATTGGCGGACGGTGGTGACGGGGGCGGGCGGGGCGTTCGTCGCGTGCGTTGGCGACGTCGAGACCGACGACGAACGGTGTGGTCGCGCTCACGTCGTGCGGATTTGTCGGTGGGGGAGCGTGCGTGTAGATTACTTTTCACTGCGTCGGGGCCCGTCCCTGATGCGCACCGTCATTGGGGTATGGTGTAATTGGCAACACAGCTGATTCTGGTTCAGCCATTCTAGGTTCGAGTCCTGGTACCCCAGCGGAGAGCGGGGGATCTCCGCCGGCCGTCTGTTCGTGCCGGTGACGGATTTCCCTCATCACAAGTGAAATGCACTGCGCCCCGTTCGTCTAGCGGCCCAGGACACCGCCCTCTCACGGCGGCAGCACCGGTTCAAATCCGGTACGGGGTACGAGTCAGGAGGTCATCCGTCCCGCCTGATCAGCGCCCCGTTCGTCTAGCGGCCCAGGACACCGCCCTCTCACGGCGGCAGCACCGGTTCAAATCCGGTACGGGGTACCGCCCGTTTCACAGCGCCCGACCGTTTCCCCGGTCGGGCGCTTGTTATGAGCCGCCTTCAGTGCGCGCCCCGCTCGATGACGCGGTGACGCGCCGGCACGGAACCGCGGGTGGGCACCGGAACCGGCGCGACCCCAGGCGCATCGTCCTCCGGTTCCACTCATCTAGACTGCCTGCCGTGACGAACTTCCCCACGCTCAAGAATCCAGGCCCGATCCCCGACGGTGCGATGCGCATCGTGCCCTTGGGGGGCCTGGGCGAGGTCGGCCGCAACATGACCGTCTTCGAGGTCGACGGAAAGCTGCTCGTCGTCGACTGCGGCGTTCTGTTCCCCGAGGAGGATCAGCCCGGCGTCGACCTCATCCTGCCCGATTTCAGCTACATCGAGGACCGCCTCGACGACGTCGTCGCCCTGGTCCTGACCCACGGCCACGAGGACCACATCGGCGGCGTCCCCTACCTGCTGCGCCTGCGCGAGGACATCCCCCTGGTCGGCAGCGAACTGACTCTGGCCTTCGTCGAGGCCAAGCTGCGCGAGCACCGCATCCACCCCCTGCTGCGTCAGGTGCGTGAGCATGAGGAGGTATCCTACGGGCCCTTCGGCCTCGAATTCGTTGCCGTCAACCACTCCATTCCCGACGCCATGGCGGCCATGATTCGCACCGATGCCGGCAATATCCTGATCACCGGCGACTTCAAGATCGACTCCCTGCCCATCGACGGGCGCATCACCGACCTGCGCTCCTTCGCCCGCTTCGGGGACGAGGGCGTGGATCTGTTCTGCGTGGACTCCACCAACGCGGAGGTTCCCGGCATGATCGGTCACGAGAACCAGATCGGTCCGGTGCTCGACAACGTCTTCGCCGAATCCGACCAGCAGATCATCGTCGCCTCCTTCTCCAGCCACGTGCATCGCGTCCAGCAGGTCCTGGACGCGGCCGCGCTCCACGGCCGCCGCGTCGCCCTGGTGGGTCGTTCGATGGTGCGCAATATGGGCATCGCCGCCGAGCGCGGTTACCTCAAGGTCCCCGATGGCGTTCTCATCGACGCCCGAGACGTGACCGCCCTTCCGCCCGACGAGCGTGTCCTCATGGCCACCGGTTCCCAGGGCGAGCCCATGGCGGCCCTGTCGCGCATGGCCCACGGCGAGCACCGGTCCGTCACCCTGGAGCCCGGCGACACCGTCATCTTCGCCTCCTCCCTCATCCCGGGAAACGAGAACTCCGTCAACCGCGTCATCAACCAGCTCATGCGGCTCGGCGCCCGCGTCGTCCACCAGGGCAACGCCAAGGTCCACGTCTCGGGACACGCCTCCTGCGAGGAGCTCCTGCACGTGTACAACATCGTGGGACCGCGCAATGTCATGCCCATCCACGGGGAGATCCGCCACCTCGTGGCCAACGGCGCGCTGGCCGTCAAGACCGGCATCGACCCGGACCGCGTCATGCTGGCCGAGGACGGCGTCGTCGTGGACCTGCGCGCGGGCCGGGCCCGCCTCGCCGGGGCGGTCTCCTGCGGGTACGTCTACGTCGACGGGTCCTCCGTCGGAGAGATCGACGAGACTGAGCTCAAGGACCGCCGTATCCTGGCCGAGGAGGGCTTCGTGTCCGTCTACGCCGTCGTGGAGACCAGAACCGGCACCATCCTGGCGGGTCCGGATATCCAGGCCCGGGGCGTGGCTGAGGACGGCTCCGTCTTCGACGACGTTCTGCCCGACGTCACCACGGCCCTGCAGGAGGCTCTTGACAAGGGCAATGCCGACGCCCACTCCCTTCAGCAGGCGATGCGCCGCACGCTGGGACGGTGGGTCGGGCGCCGTCTACGCCGCCGTCCAATGATCGTGCCTGTCGTCATTGAAGCATGATGAGGGTGTGAGCCCGCCGAACATGCGTCGTCCGTCCTGCTTCATCGCCACCGGGAGCGTCCTAATCGACCTTCCGCTCCACGTCGGCCGTGTGCCCGCGCCCGGCGGTGCTGTCACAGCCACCTCCTCCGGTCCCACCGTCGGCGGCGGCTACACGGTCGTCTCGGCGGTCGCCCGCCAGGGCGTGCCCGCCGCCCTGGCCGCCACCCTGGGCACCGGTCCGAATTCCGCCCAGGTGCGCGAGGCCATGATGCTCGACGGCGTCGAGCTCGTCGTCGAGGAGCTCGTCGGTGACATCGGAACGTGCACCACCCTCATCGAGCCCTCCGGACGACGCACCTTCATCACCACCGAGGGGGTTGAGGCCGAGCCGCAGCGCGACGAGCTCGACCGTCTCGAACTCAGGCCGGGCGACTGGGTTCACACCACCGGTTACGACCTGGCGCACCCCACCTCCCGCGAAGCCCTCGCCGAGTGGCTCCTCGCACTTCCCCCCGGCGTCGGGCTGGTCGTCGATCTCGGCCCCGTCGAGCCGGAGATCCCGGAGTCCATCGTCGAAACGCTCTTGCGCCGCACCGACCTGCTGACCGGCAATCACCTGGAGATCACGCAGCTCTCGGCGCGTCTGGGCAGTCCGGAGGCCATGCGCCGGGCCGCCCCCGAGGCGCTCATCGTGCGGCGCACCGGCGTGCACGGATGCGTCCTGTGGCCCGCTCACGGCGACCGCATCGAAGTGCCCGGGTTCGTCCGGGACGTTCTGGACACGACCGGAGCCGGCGACACCCACACGGGAGTGCTGGTGGCCGGACTCATGGACGGCCTCGACGTCGTCGCCGCCGCTCGCCGTGCCAACGCCGCCGCGGCCGAGGCCGTCAGCCGTCTGGGCCCGGCGCGCTCACCGCGACGCGACGAGATCGACGCCCTGCTCGGCTGCGGATCCTGTCGGGACCGGCCGGACCCGCAGTGACGCACACATGATGATCTCAGCGGCGTGGCGGGCGGCCGGGCCGCCGTCGGCCCGATAACGTCTCAGGCACCATGGCCACTCGTCCCGCTTCGACCCCCGCACGCTCCGGTTCGCGCGGTTCGCGCGCACGCGCCTCGAAGCAGCCCGCCCAACCGCCCGAGTCCTCACCCTCCGCAGGTTCGGCGGGCCGTTACCGGCGCACCGGATGGGCCTTCGTCGTCCTCGCCCTGGCCGTCGTCACCGGCCTGCGCGAGTGGTTCGGCGTCTCCGGCGCCGCCGGCGGACTGCTGCACCACCTGGCCGCCGGCCCCGTTGGCGCCTTGGGCATCGTCGTCCCCCTTCTGCTGGGGGCGCTGGGCATCGCCATGCTGAGGGTTCGCCGCCTGGGGGCGGTCCACGCCCGTATCAGCGTGGGGGCGCTGGGCGTGCTCACGGGTGTGACGGGCATCGTCCAGGTGGGTTCGGGCAACCCCTCCCTGTCCTACGGCGTGGCTCCGCTGGAGGAGGCGGGAGGGCTGCTCGGCTGGGTTGTCGGCTACCCCCTGGTCGTGCTTTTCTCATCGGTGGGCGCCATCATCTTGTTCATCCTGCTCATCGTCTTCTCGGCCCTGGTGATCTCCGGACGCACCATCGCCGACCTGCGCGAGCAGCTCGCCGAGCGCCGCACCGCCTCCGGACGGTCCGGGGGCTCGCCGGAAGACACGCTCGCCACGCGTGTGCTTGGTCGGATGCGCCGTACCGCGTCGGGTGGCGGAACGCAGGACGACGCCTCCGACGATGCGGGTGGCCCGGACGCCTACGACGGCGACGAGCCGTTCCGCTCCGCCCTGGAGACCGAGAAGAAGCGACCGCGGGGAAGCGGACGCCGTAAGCGCTCGATGCGGTCGAGCATGGCGAATGCCGACACGCGGTCGAGCATGGCGAATGCCGACACGACGATCCAGCCGTCCATTGATGGCACTGATGATACCGCCGTCGCCGCCGGCTCCTTCAACGCCTCGCGCGATGAGATGACAACCTCCGTGCTGGACGATCCGCTGGCCAACCCGACCACTGATTCCCTCGCGCAGGCCGATCGGTCGGCGGCGCCTCCGTCCGTGCCCCCCGACCGCTCCGCCCGCACCGGTGCGGCGGACGCCCGAGGCACGCGCCCCGTCCCTCCCGCCGAGCCAGACGCCGTCACTGAGGAGACCAGGGCGCAGGCGTCCGGGCCGGACCTGGCCGACGAGCTCGGCATGGTGGAGATGACGGCGATGGCCCTGCCCGACGGCACGACCTACTCTCTGCCCGACGAGAGCCTGCTGGAACCGGGGCCCGGTCATGCCACGCGCACCGAGGCCAACGACGCGATCGTCGAGAAGCTTCAGGACGTCTTCACTGAGTTCAGGGTCGACGCCACGGTCACCGGCTACACCCGGGGCCCGCAGGTCACCCGCTATGAGGTCCACCTGGGACGCGGCGTCAACGTCTCCCGCGTGACGGGCCAGGAGAAGAACATCGCCTACGCGGTGGGCAGCGACGAGATCCGGCTGCTGACCCCCATCCCCGGCAAGAGCGCCATCGGCGTGGAGATCCCCAACTCCGACCGCGAGATGGTCAAGCTCGGCGACGTCCTGCGCTCGGGCGCCGCCAAGAAGCAGACGCACCCACTGGTGGTGGGTCTGGGTAAGAACGTCGAAGGGGACTACGTGGTGACCAACCTCGCCAAGACCCCCCACATGCTCGTCGCCGGACAGACCGGATCCGGCAAATCTTCCTTCGTCAACTCCATGATCACCTCCATCATGATGCGAGCCACCCCCGAGGAGGTCCGCATGGTCCTGGTCGACCCCAAGCGCGTGGAGCTGACGATCTACGAGGGTATTCCCCACCTGATCACCCCCATCATCACCAGCCCCAAGAAGGCGGCGGAGGCCCTGGAGTGGGTCGTGCGCGAGATGGACGCCCGCTACGACGACCTGGCCGCTTTCGGGTTCAAGCACATCGATGATTTCAACCGAGCGGTGCGCGCGGGGCGGATCGAGCCTCCGCCCGGCTCGCAGCGCACCATCTCGCCCTACCCCTACTTGCTGATCGTCGTCGATGAGCTCGCCGATCTCATGATGACCGCGCCCAAGGACGTCGAGGCCTCCATCCAGCGCATCACCCAGCTGGCCCGCGCCGCCGGGATCCACCTGGTCCTGGCCACCCAGCGCCCGGTGGCCTCCGTGGTCACGGGGCTGATCAAGTCCAATGTGCCCTCGCGCCTGGCTTTCGCCACCGCCTCCCAGCTGGACTCGCGCGTCATTCTGGATCAGAACGGCGCCGAGACCCTCACCGGCCAGGGCGATGCCCTCTACCTGGGGCCCGGCACGTCGGCGCCCGTGCGCGTGCAGGGCTCATGGGTCGACGAGTCCGAGATCCGTGCCGTTGTCGAGCACGTCAAACACCAGCTCGAACCCGACTACCGTGAGGACGTCATCGTCCCGGAGGTCAAAAAGCAGATCGATGAGGAGATCGGCGACGATATGGACCTGCTGCTGCAGGCCGCCGAACTCATCATCTCCAGCCAGTTCGGCTCGACCTCCATGCTCCAGCGCAAGCTGCGCGTCGGCTTCGCCAAGGCCGGTCGGCTCATGGACCTCCTGGAGTCCCGCGAGGTCGTCGGCCCCTCCGAGGGCTCCAAGGCCCGCGACGTCCTGGTTGCCCCCGAGCAGCTCGAGGAGACGCTGGCCTGGATCAAGGGCGACGGCGCAGCACCCGGTGGCGAGCCCGCCCACGGGGAGCCGGCCGACGCGACCGACGCGACCGACCATCGGTCGACGCCCGCTGCGTCCGTCTCGGACCGACGCGACCATCAGGGCACCGGCTCCCCGGAGGCCGGCGGCACGCCGATTCGGGAGCCGCGGAAGGACGTCTGCGCCGGGGAGGATTCGTCGGACGCCGGTGAGGACGCCTGGAGCCTGACGGGTCGCGGCGCCTCCTGGTAATTCGCCCGCGCTCGTCGTGGCGCCCTCCCGCACGGCGCCCGACGGGTCGCCGCTTTCGGCCCGGGTTCTCAGCCGCGCGGCAGGACGGCCGGCTCGGGCCCGGTCATGGCGGGCGCATCCTCGGAGTAGGTCTCCATGCCGAGGTTGGTCGTGACCGCCCGCCATCGTTCGGAGATCTCCTCCGCGCTCAGCGTGCAGCCGGCGGGCACGTCGCCCGCCCGGGCCGCGGCCAGATCGATTAGGCGGTGGCCTCCGTCGTTGTCCACGGTGAAGGGGTGCCAGTGCAGGGAGTCCACATGCGCGTTGTCGGCTCCGTCGGCTCCCTGGTCGACGGTGACGTCGACCCACACGAAGGTGCCGACGCCGGCCAGAACGGTGCCCTGGTCGATCGACTGGTTGGAGATGAAGTTGCCGGCCGAGTACGACACCCACATGCCCGCCCCGTCCGGGCCTCCATCGAGCAGGTCACTGGACTGGGGCACATGCGGGTGCGCTCCGAACAGGACGTCGATCTCACCGGTGGCCGCGATGGCGCGGGCGTACTCGGTCTGGGCGGCGACCGGATCGGGCGTGTACTCCTCGCCGATCTGAGAGTGGAGGACGACAATATCGGCCCCCGCCTCGCGCGCGGCGCGCGCCTGCTGGGCGGCCCACTCGACGTCGTTGATGTTGACCGACCAGGACGGATCGGCGGTCGAGCCGTTGAGACCGTAGGTGCTGGAGAGCTGGGCGACCCTGACCGTGCGTCCGGCGCGCGTGAGCTCATAGATCTGATAGGGAGCCTCCGCCTCCGCCTGCGTGCGGTTGGTTCCACTCCAACCCAGATCGGCCGCCTGGAGGGTGTCGGCCGTGGCGATCACGCCATCGAGTCCCTGGTCCCAGGCGTGGTTGGAGGCGGTCGCGCACCCGTCCCAGCCGGTGTCCGCCAGGGCCGTGACCACGCCCGGCAGCGTGCCGAAGGCCGGATAGCCCGAGGCGACACCGGTGGGGGAGATGGGGACCTCCATACCGCACAGGGCCAGGTCCGCTCCGCCGGTCCAGGGGTCGGCCGCTGAGGTGAGCGGAGCGATGTCACCCTGTCCGTTCTCGGTGTCCCCCATGACGGATGTGTGCATGAGCACGTCGCCGCCGTACCCGATGGTCAGGTGCGCGTCGGGCGGACCGGTGGCATCCGGCGCCGCTTCGGGCGTCTCCGGCGTCGTCCCGATGGCCTTCGGCGTTGGTGACGCGGCGGGGGAGCCACCCCGCCCGCTGACGATGAGGGCCCCGGCGGCGCCCGCCAGGATGAGGACGACGACGCTCGCTATCAGCGCGACGCGTCCTCGCCGCCGGTGAAGGCGGGTGCGTCTGACGGGCTCGGCCCTGTGACGTGCGGACATTTCACCAGGCTAGAGGCCCAACGCCGTTGTGAGGAGAGGAGAGCGGAATGTCTCCGGCCGGGGCCGGGGGATCGGCAGGCCGGGCCTGATCGGCACGAGCCTCCGGCGCCGCTAGGCTGGGGCTGATGAATGCCACCCCGACGCACCCGGACCACGGGGACGTCCCCGCCCGGCCCCCGGCCTCGACAGGTCCGTCGGAGCCGGGTCCGGCACCGCTGCTCAACATCGCCAACATCCTCACTATTGTGCGGCTGGTCCTGGTGCCGGTCTTCGTCCAGCTCATGCTGGGGCAGGGCGGGGACGTGAGACTGATGGCCACCGCCGTTTTCATCGGTGCCGCTCTAACCGACCGGCTCGACGGTCAGCTGGCCCGTTCGCGGGGCCTGGTCACGAGTTTCGGCAAGATCGCCGATCCCATCGCGGACAAGGCCCTGACGCTGTCGGCCTTCGTGCTGCTGTCGGTAGCGGGACATCTGTGGTGGTGGGTCACCATCGTCATCATCGTCCGTGAGCTGGGTATCACCCTGCTGCGCCTGGTCATGCTGCGGCGCGCGGTCATAGCGGCCTCCCGCGGCGGCAAGCTCAAAACGGCATTGCAGATCGTGGGTATCATCGGTCTGCTGACGCCGTGGGATGTCCTCGTGCCGGGCGCGGCGGCCGGCACGCTCACCGTGCTCGCCCGCCTCGTCATCGCCGGCGCCCTGATCGTCACCGTGGTCACCGGCGTCGACTACGCGGTGAGTGCCTGGCGCATCTGGCGTCAGGGCCCCCCGGAAGAGGACTCCCGGTGAGCCCGGTCGATGGCGCGGGACCCCCCACTGCCTCGACCCTCGTGGAGGCGGCCCGCTACCTCCTGTCCAGCGCCGAGGAGCGCGGCCTGAGCGTAGCGGTGGCCGAGTCCCTCACGGGCGGGGAGGTCTCCTCCGTCCTCGTGAGCGTTCCGGGGGCGTCGACGGTCGTCGTCGGTGGCGTGGTCGCCTACGCCACCCGCATCAAGGCCGAGATTCTCGGGGTCGATGTGCGTCGTCTGGAGCTCACCGGGCCGGTGGACGGGGAGGTGGCCAAGCAGATGGCCAATGGCGTCGCGGCGCTTCTGGGTGCGGACCTGGGGCTGGCGACCACGGGGGTGGCGGGTCCGGGCCCCGCCGACGGCCGGCGTGCAGGGACAGTGCACGTGGCGGTTGCCTCGCCGTGGGGGACAGTCTCACGCGAGCTCCACCTGGACGGAGACCGCACGCAGGTGCGCGACGGGGCGACGACGGCGGTCCTCGCCCTGGCTGTGGCGCTGCTCGACGCCGCCGGGTCCTAGATCTGCTCCAGGCCCTCATGGGCGGGCCGAATCGGATATTCAGGTTCTTCCCAGACTCCTCGGCTTTGATGAGGCCATCGCCGACGAGAGGCTGCCTCTCAGAGGCGGGAATGAAACTCCGCAGTGAATGGTTGTGTCTCACGATGAACAACGCGACTCACCCCCGCACCACCCGATCCGCACGTCCGAACGGGCGCGCGCCAATGCGTTCGGCTGCCACGGCAGGGTACGGCACGGCTGTGGACGGCAACACCGCCGGCAAGCACGAGAACGTCCTTCTGCGCCGCGAGATCGGCGAGGTCCTGCGCTCAGTGCGTCAGCATCAGGGCCGTACTCTGCGCGAGGTCTCCGGCCAGGCCCGGGTCTCACTCGGCTATCTCTCGGAGGTCGAGCGAGGTCAGAAAGAGGCCTCCTCCGAGCTGCTCGCCTCCATCTGCCAGGCTCTTGACGCCCCGCTCTCCGCGGTTCTGCGCGAGGTCTCCGACCGCATCGCCGTGACCGAGGGCGTGACCATTCCAGACACCGTCCCCGACGAGCTGGTGCGCCAGCAGGGTGTGACCCTGCGCTGAAGGCCACCGGGAGGGCTCGGCTCGTTCGATCCTGTCTCCGGTGCCGCTCCTGCGGTACCGGAGACAGTTCTGCGTCGGTGGCCTATGACCCGTGCCGCGTCCGTCGTCGATGAGGAGTCATGATGAAGCACTCCGAGTTCTGGAGGGCCGTGGAGACCGTGTATGGCTCGGCTTACGGGCGGTCCCTCGCTCAGGATCTTGTGCTGCCGGGCTTGCGGTCCACCTGCGTCGAGGCGCTGGACGCCGGGATTCCGCCTCGCGAGGTTTGGCAGGCTCTGTGCGATGAGACGCAGGTCGGCGATGCCGATCGCTGGGTTTTCCGGGAGGATGCGCGCAGGCGTCCGCGGTCGTGAGGCCCTGCCAAAATGTTATGCACCGTCACGTCAGTATGACGGGGCTGACTCATGAGGCGGGCATCTCCTCGTGGTCGAGGAGGCCCGCCACTACCCCACGTTCAAGCAGCCGGGACCGGCTTACACGGCTCCTGCCCGTCACGTCCGCGGCTTGGGCGAGGGGCGCGCATGAGCGAGGGATTCGTTGACCCCGACGGGCCAGTTGGGACGGCCTTTCCGGGCTCTCGCGACAGGGTCGTCCTGCGGGCCGTCGTTCTCGCCGACGAGGTCGACTCGCGGGCCCTGACGATCGTCCGCCAGGATCGGGACTTGCCGCCTCGACGTTTACCGGCATGCGCGCGACGCCGCCGATCTGCGCGCCGCGATCGAGCGTCAAGCCGAGCTCGAGCGCTCCGGGGGGCATGCGCAGGCTTGACCGGCCGACGCTGAGAGCCTTGGCGATGAGCTGCGCACCGGGCCCATGAACGCCTCGGACGGTAGCGGCCCTGCAGGGCGGACACGCCGGCGGGACGACTGGGACTCGAACACGTGTTCGGCTACAGTGCTCCACAGACGACGTTCGCGCTCCTGGCGTCCACAGGGCCCGGTCGTGCGCGGTGAAACATGTCAGTGGTCCGGCATACCGTCGTTCGCGAGCCCCGGAGAGGGGACTTCGCTACAGGGCCAGTCCTGACCGCCGCGGCGTCGAGCCGCCCGAGAACCGAGACCGAGGTAGTCCAATGCCAGCCGTCACCCAGACCCAGGACCGCTCCAAGGCCCTGGCCACCGCGCTCTCCCAGATCGACAAGTCCTTCGGTAAGGGCTCCGTCATGCGATTGGGAGATGACACGCGTCCGCCCGTGGCCGTCATCCCCACCGGTTCGACCGCCCTCGACGTCGCCCTGGGGATCGGGGGCCTGCCCCGCGGGCGCGTCGTCGAGATCTACGGGCCCGAGTCCTCGGGTAAGACGACCGTTGCGCTCCACGCCGTGGCCAGCGCCCAGAAGGCCGGGGGGAATGCCGCCTTCATCGACGCCGAGCACGCGCTCGACCCCGTCTACGCCAAGGCTCTGGGGGTTGATACCGACAACCTTCTCGTCTCCCAGCCGGACACCGGTGAGCAGGCCCTCGAGATCACCGACATGCTCATCCGCTCGGGGGGCCTGGACATCATCGTCGTCGACTCCGTCGCCGCACTCGTTCCCAAGGCGGAGATCGAGGGCGAGATGGGCGATTCCCATGTGGGTCTGCAGGCCCGTCTCATGAGCCAGGCGCTGCGCAAGATCACCGGGGCCCTCTCGGCCACCGGCACCACCGCCATCTTCATCAACCAGTTGCGAGAGAAGATCGGTGTGTTCTTCGGCAATCCGGAGACCACCACCGGGGGCAAGGCCTTGAAGTTCTACGCCTCAGTGCGCATCGATGTCCGCCGCACCCAGACTCTCAAGGACGGGGACCAGCCTGTGGGAAACCGCACCAAGGCCAAGGTCGTCAAGAACAAGATGGCTCCGCCGTTCAAGCAGGCCGAGTTCGACATCCTCTACGGTCAGGGGATCTCCCGGGAGGGCGGTCTGCTGGATCTCGGCGTGGAGGGCGGCGTCGTCCGCAAGTCGGGGGCCTGGTACACCTACGGCAGCGACCAGCTCGGCCAGGGCAAGGAGAACGCCCGGACCTTCCTGAAGGACAATCCCGAGCTCGCTGACGAGATCGAGAACAAGATCCTGGCAGCTCTCGGCATCGGTGAGCCCGGGCGCAGGGCTCGGGAGGGAGCTGCGGATGCTGCGGCGCAGGCGGGGGCCGACTCCAGGGCCGATGCCAAGGCTGATGTCAAGGAGAGGGACGCGGCCGCCAAGGGCGCCGTAAAGAAGGCCAGGAAGCGCACCAAGAAGAACGCCGCCGAGCTGGACATCTCCGCCTTCGGCGAGGACGCCGGCGGTTTCTGATGGCGTGGCTCACCCCGGATGAGCACCAGGAGGAGGTCGAGGCGGCCCGGGACATCGTTCTTCGCCGCCTCGACCGTTCACCCGCCCCGCGCGCGGCTCTGGCCGATCTCCTGCAGCGCAGGCAGATCGACCCCCGCATCGCCCAGGAGATTCTCGACCGCCTCGAGTCGGCCGGTCTCATCGATGACGATGCCTATGCCGCCGCCCTGGCCCGCACCCGTTTCGCCGAGAAGGGCGCCGCGCGCAGGGCCATTGCCGAGGAGCTCCGTCTCAAAGGCCTGGGGGAGGGCTCCATCTCGGCGGCCCTGGGGCAGATCGGGTGCGAGGACGAGTCGACGGCCGCTCTCACTTTGGCGCGCAAGAAGATCGCGGCGACCCGGGGGCTCGAACCCCCGGTCCGCAGGCGCCGGACCCTGGCGCTGCTCGGACGCAAGGGCTACTCCCACGAGGTGGCGATGCAAGCCCTCGAGCGGGCGCTGGCGGGTGAGGACTGACGGGACCCGGCCGGTCGGGACGAGGATCGGTACCCTGGAGGCATGAGCACACCCTCACACGCCTCCGCCGCTTCCGGGCGCCCGGCCGTCGGACAGGAGACGCCGGAGGCCGACCTCACCGGGCATACTGACCTCGACGACCTGGCCGGGCGCGCCGGCATAGGGGCTCGTCATGTCATCCCCTACGGGCGCGACGTCGCCAAGATCGCCCTGAATGTTCTGGCTGACGACGGACCCGCCGCCGCGCCGGGGGAGGAGGCCCACTACATCGTCGTCACTGGTATCACCCCCACGCCCGCCGGAGAGGGCAAGACCACGACCGCGATCGGCCTCGCTCAGGGGCTCGCTCTGCGCAGGCGGCGCCCCGTACTCACTCTGCGCCAGTCCGCCATGGGCCCCACGTTCGGTATCAAGGGCGGCGCCGGCGGTTCCGGCGGGGCCCGCATCGTTCCTGCCGAGCGCATGAATCTGCACTTGACGGGAGATTTCCACGCCATCACCGCCGCCCACAACCTGCTGGCGGCCCTCATCGACAACCACCTCCACCACGGCAATGCTCTGCGCATCGATGAGCGGACGGTCTCCTGGCCGCGCGTCTTGGACGTCAACGACCGCGCCCTGCGCCATATCGTCACGGGTCTAGGGCCCAGAGCCGACGGCGTCACCCGGCAGTCCTCCTTCGACATCACTCCCGCCAGCGAGATCATGGTCATCATGTCTCTGGCCACGTCTTTGACGGACCTGCGTGAGCGTCTGGGACGCATCATCATCGGACGCGACTGCGACGGCCGGTGGGTGACCGCGGAGGATCTGAGGGCGGCCGGCGCCATGGCCGCGATCCTTCGTGATGCTCTAGCTCCCAACCTCCTGCGCACCGGTGAGGGGGTGCCCGCTCTGGTCCACACCGGTCCGTTCGGCAACATCGCCACCGGCTGCTCCTCCGTCCTGGCCGACCTCGTCGCGGCTCGCGGCCTCGCCGGTCGGCCGGCGACCCGCGACCGGCGGGCCCGCGAACCGGGCTACGTGCTCACCGAAGCGGGATTCGGCGCCGACATGGGCCTGGAACGGTTCATCGACCTCAAGTGCGCGACGTCGGGCATGCGACCCGAGGCCGCGGTCCTCGTCGTCACCGTGCGCGCTCTCAAGGTCCACTCGGGCCGGCACCATCTCGCCGGCCGCCAGGAGCCGCCCGACCGGATGCTGCGCGAGAGCGCCGACGACGTGCGCGCCGGCGCCCCCAACATGCTCAAGCATCTGGACATCGTGCGCGGTTTCGGCTTGGAGCCGGTCGTGGCCGTCAACGTCTTCCCCACCGACCACGACGCGGAGATCGACGAGGTCCTGCGGCTGGCTCGCGGAGCAGGCGCCAGGGCGGCCGCCGTCAGACCCGTGACCGACGGCGGGGAGGGGTGCCTCGAGCTCGCCGATGCCGTCGTCGAGGCCTGCGACCGCGCGCGGGCGGGAGCCGTCGCGCGGGGAAGACCCGTGTACCGTCCCGACGACGATCTGCGGACCAAGATCGGGGCGGTCGCATCCGTGTACGGCGCCGACGGCGTCGACTACGCGCCCGCTGCGGCCCGTTTCCTGGACGACTGCGAGTCCGATGGGTTCGGCTCTCTTCCAGTCGTCGTCGCCAAAACCCCGCTGTCCCTGTCGCACGACCCGGCCCTCAAGGGCGTGCCGACCGGCTGGAGGCTGCCGGTGCGCGAAGTCCGGCTCGCCGCCGGAGCCGGCTACGTCTACGCCTTGTGCGGGACGGTCTCCACCATGCCCGGGCTGCCCACTCACCCCGCGGCCGAGCGCATCGAGGTCGCGCCCACCGGTGAGATCTTGGGCCTGCGCTGAGCCGCCGGTCGACCGCTCGTGGTGGGCGCGGTGCGTCGCCGCGTCGGCGGCGTACCACGCCCACCGGGCGAACCCTGGGGCAGGATGTTGATGTCCTCGTCCTGGCCGAGCGGCTCGCCGCGCCCGGCGGCGTCGACGGCGACAGCCGGTTCTCGCCGGGCTGGAGGGGTTACTGCGTTCGCCGGTAGAAGGGCGCGGTGACGACCTCCATGGGGCGGGTCCGCCCGCCCGCCGCTTCGACGTTGAACGTCGTGCCCGTCGCCCACGCCGGTTCCTCAGGCGAGGCGGGGGCCAGCAGCGCCAGAGCGATCGGACGGCCGAGTGTGGGGGAGAGCAGACCGGAGGTGATCGCTCCCACCCGCCGCCCCCGAAGGTCGAAGACCCCGTCGCCGGCGCGCGCCGCACAGCGCCCTCGGCCGATCAGGGCGACGAGGCGCGTCGTGCCGGCGGCCTCCTCGCGTCCGGCGCGAACGGCCAGCGCCCTCCTGCCGATGAAGTCGGGCTTGTCGAGGTCGACGGCATCGCCGGCAGAGGCGTCCCACGGAGTGATCGACTCGGTCAGCTCGTGTCCGTGCAGGGGCACGCCCGCCTCCAGGCGCAGGGACTCGCGCGCCGCCAGGCCGCAGGGGGTCAGCACCGGTAGCGGGCGCCCGTCGTCGTCCCGACCCCGGGCTGGCAGCGTGGCCGCGTGGCCGGTGATGACCGTCCACAGATCAACGGCATCCTCCGCGCCGCAGAACAGTTCGAAGCCGTCCTCGCCCGTGCAGCCGGCACGGGCCAGCAGGACAGAGTGCCCGGCGGCCGTGGCCCGTACGGCCGCGTGGCGGCGCAGGCGGCGCAGGAGCGTCGACCCGCACAGCACGTCCGGTCCGCAGTCCCCGCCGTCGGTCGGTGATCCGGTCTCTCGGGGGTGCAGGGCTGCGGGTATGCCGGCCCCCGACTCGACGGCGCCAGAGAGCACCTCTGTGGTGCGCGGCCCCTGCACCGTGATGAGAGCGGTGGCGGTCGAGATATCGTCGATAGTGCATGCGTGGCCGTCGCGGCGCCGGGCGAGCTCGGCGACCACGCGCTTCCGGTTGCCTGCTCCGGACACAACCATGTACTCATGCTCGCCCACGTGATGGACCATGAGGACGTCGATGACGCCGCCGGCCCCGGTTACCATCATTGTGCGCAGGGACCGCCCCAGCGCCACCGTCGAAACCCTGCCGACCAGGGCGCGGTCGAGGGCCGCGGCGGCGCCCGGGCCCGTCACTTTGATCTCGCCCATGTGGGACAGGTCGAAGATGCCCGCGCTCGTGCGCACCGCCCGATGCTCCGTCGGGGCGCAGCTGTAGCGCAGCGGCATCCGCCATCCGTCGGCGTCCGTGAAGAAAGCGCCTGCTGCGGCGTGGACGGAGTGCAGCGGGGTCGTGCGCAGGACGGGTGCCGTCATCTGACTCATCGGTTCTCCTCGGAGGTCTCGGGCGCGGGGCCCGCCACCGGCCCTTGGGCGCTCGACTCGACGTGGGAGGAGTCACCTCACGGTAGGGGACCGGAAGGCGACTCCCAGTCGGCCCGGCGGGGGCCGCGCTCTAGACTGCCGTGCGATGACGATGACCCAGATGCCTCTCGCCTCCGGCCACCCGGTGGCCCGACCGCGAACCTACCACGTGCGCACCCTCGGCTGTCAGATGAACGTCCACGACTCCGAGCACATGGCCGGTCTCCTCGAGGGCGCCGGCTATCGGCGCGCCGAGGAGGTGCCCGCCGCCGTCGCGCGCGCCACTGAGGCGGGCGACGGCGGTGCCGACGTCGTCATCATCAACACCTGCTCCGTGCGGGAGAACGCGGCGACCCGTCTGTTCGGCAACCTCGGCCAACTCGCCGCCGTCAAGCGCGAGCGGCCCGGTATGCAGATCGCGGTGGCCGGCTGCCTGGCTCAGCAGATGGGGCGGGGCATCGTCGAACGGGCCCCGTGGGTCGACGTCGTCTTCGGCACCCACAACCTCGACGTCCTGCCCGCTCTGCTCGAGCGGGCCCGGCACAACGCCGAGGCCGCCGTCGAGCTCGAGGAGTCCCTCAAGGTCTTCCCCTCCACCCTGCCGACCCGCCGCGAGTCCGCCTACGCCGCGTGGGTGTCTATCGCCGTGGGCTGCAACAACACGTGCACCTTCTGCATCGTGCCCTCGCTGCGCGGCAGGCAGCGCGACCGCCGACCCGGGGACGTTCTGGCCGAGATCGAGGCGGTCGCCGCCGACGGGGTCATTGAAGTGACCCTGCTGGGGCAGAACGTCAATTCCTACGGCGTCGGCTTCGGCGATCGGGGCGCCTTCGCCAGACTCTTGCGAGCGGCCGGCGGAGTCGAGGGCATTGAGCGGGTGCGCTTCACCAGTCCTCACCCGGCGGCATTCACCGGCGACGTCATCGACGCCATGGCGACCACGCCGCAGGTCATGCCGAGCCTCCACATGCCGTTGCAGTCCGGATCCGACCGCATTCTGAGGGCCATGCGCCGCTCCTACAGATCTGACAGGTTCTTGAGGATCCTCGCCGATGTGCGCGCCCGCATGCCCGAGGCTGCCATCACCACCGATATTATCGTCGGCTTCCCTGGAGAGAGCGAGGAGGATTTCGCCGCCACACTGGAGGTGGTGGAGAAGGCCCGTTTCGCCTCCGCCTTCACTTTTGAGTACTCCCCGCGGCCCGGCACTCCCGCCGCCGACCTGGCCGACCCGGTCCCGCCGGAGATCGTCAAGGACCGGTACCGCCGCCTGAGTGAGCTTGTGCGACGCATCAGTCAGGAGGAGAACGCGAGGCGGGAGGGGAGCATCGTCGAGGTGCTCGTCGCCGAGGGCGAGGGACGCCGTGATGCGGCGACCGCCCGAGTCTCGGGGCGCGCAGCCGATAATCGGCTCGTCCACGCCGCCCTGCCGGTCGGGCTCGCCGCTGATGACTATGCCGCGGGCGCCCCGCGGCCCGGCGACATGGTGAGGGTGCGCGTGACGCACGGAGCCCCGCACAATCTCATCGCCGATTCGGCCCTGTGCGGCGGGGCGCTGGGAGGACGGGAGCGGGTCGTCAACGACGCGCTGAGCGCCGGGGATCGGGCCTGGTACGACGACGGGCCGGCGCTGTTCGAGGTGCGTCGCACCCGCGCCGGGGATGCATGGCAGCGGCGCCGGGCCGAAGCCTGCGCGTCGCCCGAGCCCGACTCGGCGCCCGTGAGCCTGGGCATACCGCACGTGCGCGCGGGTGCAGGTGATATGGGCGGGCGCACGGCGCTCGGCCAGCCGCGCACTCTGTGACGGATCTTCTCTCGCCGCCTGTCGGAGCCGACCCGTCCGGTTCGCCGTGCGGGGCCGAGTATGCGGACCGCGTTGGGCCCGGATGGCCGCCTCGTGCGAGTGCCCGGTCCACGGCGTCCGCGATCTCGGTGCCGCGAGCCCCGAGGCGCGGACCGGCGAGACCGCGTCCTGCGCCATCTGCGCGAGCAGATCCGTGCGCTCGGCCTCGTCCTCACTCGCCCATGACCAGACCCGACCGCCAAAGGCCCGCGACGCCGCGCTCGGTCAACCGCACCGCCCTGCTCCCCGAACGGGTCTCGACCCACCCCAGGTCCATGAGCGAATGGCACACGGCGGTCCCGAGAGGACCACCGAGGTGGAAGCGGCGCTCAGTCGAATCCAGACAGGATGTCGCCGGCAGGCGCGCGGGTTCCGGGATCCCCCACTGCTGCAGGATGCGCGCACCAGTCGTGGTCGCCCTCCAGGTCCGGTCGATCATGCCTCTGCTCCTGAGCCCCTCGGCGAGGTCCACGCCCAGCCCGCCCGCGAGGTGCTTGTAGCAGGTCCGCCCGGCGAGGAGGTCGCGATTCGTCGTCCACGCGCGCGCACTCGGCGGGGTGGGGAAGGTGCGCTCGTCGAGCGCCGCCAACCGCTCGAGCAGGCCGGCCACCTCCTCGCCCGCGAGCATAACGTAGCGGTGCCGCCCCTGGCGGATCTCGCTGGCCAGCCCGCGGGCGACGAGCACGCTGACGTGCTCGCTGGCCGTCGATCGGGCGACGCCCGCGTAGCGTCCCAACTCGCCCGGCGTCCATGCACGCCCGTCCATGAGGGCCGCGCACATGGCGGCGCGCGTGGGGTCGGCCATCGCCGCGGCCGCACGGGAGACGTCGGGCAGGGCCTCGGGAAGCACGCGCTGATTCATGCCCCCAGTGTGCTCGCCCGACTGTTCGATGCCGACCGAACACCCGCCGCGTGAGGCTGAACCCGCCATCGGCGCGCGAGTTCGAGACCGCGGGCCGTCGCCACTCACACCGAAACGAGGCCCTCATGCCAGTGCTCCACCGGCGGACCGCTCTCATCGCGGCCCTGCTCGGCTTCTTCATCGTCATGCTCGACACCACTATCGTCAACGTCGCCTTGCCCTCCATGGGGGCGGACCTGGGTGCCGGCGTCGCCTCGCTCCAATGGGTCGTCGACGCCTACGCCCTCGTCCTGGCGGCCTTCCAGCTCGGCGCGGGCTCCGTCTGCGATCGTCTGGGTGCCAGGACGGTCTATCTCACCGGTCTCGCGGTCTTCGGCGCTCTGTCCGCTATCTGCGCCCTGTCCCCGAACTCCACCGCTCTCATTGTCGCCAGAGCGGCGCAGGGTCTCGGCGCCGCGGCCGTCATTCCGGGCTCATTGGCCCTGCTGTCGGAGCTCTTCGACGACGATGCGGACCGTGCCCGGGCGATCGGCCTATGGGGAGGAGCGGGCGGTATCGCCTCGGCTGTTGGACCGGTCGCCGGGGGCGGCCTCGTCTCTCTCATCGGGTGGCGAATCGTCTTCTGGGTCAACGTGCCCGTCATCGCCCTGGCTGTCCGGCTCACCACGACCGCGGTGCCGGCGGGGCGCTCGGGTGCGCGATTGCGCGGTGCCGATGTCCCCGGTCAGATCCTGTCCGCAGCGGCTCTGGGATGCCTGACCTGCGGCATCATCGCATGGGGGGGAGCACGGGCCCTCCCCGCTGGCAGTCGTAGTTCTCGTGGCTGGCTGCGCCGCCGGGGCGGTGCTCGTCGCGGTCGAGCACCGCAGGCGCGAGCCGATGCTTCCCCCAGGACTCTTCGCCTCGGCCGGGTTCTGCGTTCCCGCTTTCGTGGGCCTGTGCCTCAACGTGAGTTTCTTCGGCCAGCTCTTCGCCCTGTCGCTGTTCTTCCAGCGGTACCTGGGCTACAGCCCCTGGGCAGCGGGCCTGGCCCTGACCCCGCAGGCGTGCAGCGCGATCGTCGCCGCTCCGCTGGGCGGGCGCGCCGCAGCACGGCTCGGACCCCTGCCCACGATGCTAGCGGGACTGCTCGTGGGCGCCGCGGGGTTCGCCGGCCTCACTCTGGTCGGAGCGGGGACGCCGTTCGTGCTGATCGGTCTGACCAGCTTCGCCGGCGGGTTCGGGATGGCCCTGGCCATGCCTGCGGCGACCTCGGCCGCCGTGGCCTCGGCCCCCGGGACATACCGGGGCCTGGCCGGGGGCGTCGTCAACGCCGCCCGCCAGGTCGGCAGCGTCGTTGGTGTTGCGGCGCTCGGCGCGATGGTGGCCGGGAGGATGTTCCCGCACGGATTCCTGCCGGGCTTCCGGGCCGCGACGGGCGCCGCCGCGGCCGTCTTCCTTCTGGCCGCGCTCGTCGTGGTCGTTGTCCGGCCGGGCCGGTTGCGTCGGATGCAATCGGCTCGTCAGTGAGGGAAGACACAATGAATGTGTACCTTGAAGTAGGTACACTGAGTGCCGCCGGGTAGACTCGGCGTATGAGTTCCAAGGAAAGATTGGTGGAGGCGATGGGCGAGCTGATGTGGAAGCACGGCTACAGCACCACCAGTCCGCGGGAGGTCCGCGAGCTGTCGGGCGTCGGGCAGGGGAGCATGTACCACTACTTCCCGACCAAGCGCGACTTGGGTCTTGCGGCCCTGCGCCATAACTGTCAGAAGCAGTCCGAGGTCTCCGACGCCGCGCTCGAGAGCTCCGACGATCCTCTGGAGGCGCTCACCGCTTACATCAGTCTGCCCCGCCAGGCCCTCAGGGGTTGCAGGGTGGGGCGGATGGCTCAGGACAGGGCCGTCATGGCCGACGACGAGCTCCGTGCCGTCGTCGCTCAGGCCTTCGACCGGCTGCACGAGAAGCTGGTCGTCGTCATCGGAGCGGCGATCACTGCGGGCGAGCTGCCGAGCGGTCTCGACCCCGAGCGCCTGGCCTACATGCTCGTCGCCGTCCTCCAGGGAGGGTACGTCCTGTCCATCGCCCGGCAGGATCCGACTCCCTACCAGGCCGCCGCCCAGGGGGCCCTCGAGCTGCTCGGCGCTGCCGGGGGGAGTGCGCCGACCGCGGCTCTCTCGGATCCCTCACCGGCTCCTGTGCTCGCCAGGGTCGGCCGTACCGCACCGCAAGGAGAGAAATCATGACTATTCGCATCGGTATCAACGGCTTCGGCCGCATCGGACGCACCTACCTGCGCGCCGCCCTGGCCACCGGCGCGGACGTCGAGGTCGTCGCCGTCAACGACCTCACCGATGCCGCGACCCTCGCCACCCTTCTGGAGTGGGACTCGATCAGCGGTCACCTCGACGGCGTCGCCGTTCAGGACGATGGTCTGCGGGTCTCGGATCGGACCATCAAGGTCTTCTCCGAATCGGACCCGGCCCGGATCCCCTGGGGCGAGGTCGGGGCCGATGTCGTGATCGAGTCGACCGGCTTCTTCACCACTCGGGACAAGGCCGCCCTGCACCTGAAGGGCGGAGCGAGGAAGGTCGTCGTCTCCGCGCCCGCGAAGGGGGACGTGCCCACCTTCGTCCTGGGCGTGAACGACGACCGTCTGGACGTGGACGACGCCGACGTGTTCTCCAATGGCTCGTGCACGACGAACTCGCTGGCACCACTGGCCAAGGTCCTCAACGACGCCGTCGGGATCGAGACCGGCTTGATGACCACGGTCCACGCCTACACCGGTGACCAGCGCATCCAGGACGCGCCCCACCGGGACATGCGCCGGGCGCGAGCCGCCGCCGAGTCGATCGTCCCGACTTCCTCCGGGGCCGCCCGGGCCATCGGCCTGGTCATCCCCGAGCTCGACGGCCGTCTGACCGGTGCGGCGCTGCGGGTGCCGATCCCGGTCGGATCACTCACCGAGCTCACAGCGGTCACCACTCGCCGGACGACGGCGGAGGAGGTCGATACCGCCTTCCGCGAGGCCGCCTCCAGCGGCCCGCTGGCCGGCTACCTGCAGTACTCCGAGGCGCCGATCGTCTCGCGCGACATCGTCGGCAACCCGCACTCCTCGATCTTCGATGCCCCCATCACCCAGGTCATGGGAGCCCAGGTCAAGGTCTTCGGCTGGTACGACAACGAATGGGGCTTCTCCAACCGTCTGGTCGAGTTCTCCCAGAAGATCGGTGAGCGCCTCTGAGCCCTCGGGCGCGTCCTCCGGCACCGGCTCCGCAATCCGGGTCGGTGCCGGACGACAGCCCGGTGGCGCTCCAGTCAGGGCTGTCCGCCGCAGATGGTGAGATCACAGTCACAAAGACCAGCCACAACGCTTTCACCACGATGAACCGGGTCGCTTCGCGACGATCACCACCGTGGAACGGATCGTAGGAGGCTGAGCCCGTGGCCCCGAACCGTCGTGTCCTCATCGTCCTGCCCGAGCGCGTACACCTCATGGACGTCGTCGGCCCCGCCCAGGTCTTCACCAGCGCGGCCGAGGCTGGGGCTGGCTACGCGCTCTCCTACGTCGCCGAGCGTTCCGGCACCGAAACTCACCAGGGGCTGGGGCTGACAGCCCCGACCAGTTGGCCGGCACTCGGGGAGGGAGACCTCGTCATCGTCCCCGGGTGGAGGGCCCGGGCCGGGGGGCGGTTCTCGACGTCCTGTCGTCCGGTGTGCTCGACCGGCTTTGTCGGCATTGGGAACGCGGCGGTCATCTCGCCTCCGTGTGCGCCGAGCCTTCGCGCTCGCCGAGGCCGGCCTCCTGGAGGGGCGCACGGCCACTACCCGTCACGACCTGACCGAGGTGTTGGCGCGGGGTGTCGCGGTATCCGTGTGCCCGGGGACGTCCTGTTCACCTGCGAGGAGCGGGGGCGCACGTCCGCCGGTATCGCCAGCGGCACGGACCTGGCGCTCCATATCGTCATATCGTCGCTCATGACTATGGGCCGGCACTGGCAGCCGGAGTGGCCCGCCGCCTCGTCGTGCCCGTCTCAAGGCCCGGGTCGGCCTCGCAGCGGTCGGTCGTGCTCGCCCACCGCAGCCACATGGATGAACTCGTCCACTGCGCTCAGGACATTCTCGACGACCCCGACCGGCTGCCCTGGACATTGGATGCGCTCGCTCGCGACCTCGGGGCGAGCAGAAGAACCCTGCCCCGGCGCTTCGCCGCGGCGACGGGACTGAGCCCTCAGGCCTACGCCCGAGCCGTACGCCGGGAACGAGCCGAACGACTCCACTCCCAGGAGGCTTCCTGGGAGGAGGCCGCCCGGGCCGTCGGCTACGCCGACGCCAGATCCCCGCGCGCTCGTCGGGTCCCGTCCGCCTCGTCCGTTTGATCGGTTCGGGCGGTGAAGATCTCGCCGGGGATGTCCGCGAAGCCCCGCGAGAGCGCGACGGAGCCGTCGGTGCTCATAAGGACGAAGTCGTAGCGGAAACCCGCCCGGGCCAGCTCCTGCGGAGAAGTGAGGAACAGGGCGGTAGCCAGAGCGTCGGCCTCGGCGCAGGTCGCAGCCATGGCCCAGGAGGCGAGTGCGCCGCGGACCGGCAGGCCGCTCCGGGCGTCCAGAAGGTGGTGCAGTCCATCACCCCAGGATCGGCGGTTGATGGCGGAGGCGCACACCGCCGCGTCGGCGAGGGAAACCACCCCGATCACCCGGCCCGTCCGGCGCGGGTCCTCCAGACCGATGCGCACCGGCTCGGGGGAGGAGACCCGCAGGTCGCCCGAACCGTCGATGACGAAGGCGCCGACGTCGGCGGCGCGCAGCTCGTGGAAGAGAATATCGACGAGGAAGCCCTTGCCGACCGCGCCGACGTCGATCAGGGTTGGTCGGGCCAGGTGCAGGCGGTCGCCGTCGTGGCGGGCGTCCCGCGCCCAGGTGGCGCGTCCATGAGCCGCGCCCAGGCGGGAGGCGGCGCCGCGGCGGACGGTGAAGGAGTAATCGGGGTCGTAGCCGAGCTCGATCAGGTCGGCGCCCACCAGCGGGTCGACCCGGCCCCCCGTGGCGCGGTGGACCCGGTCGTACAGGTCGAGCAGCACGGCGGAGCCGGGTGGGAGATCGAGTGTCAGAGCTCCGGCGCCCAGGCGTCCATCGGCGGCCCGGCGGATCAGGGAATCAGGGCGGAACCGGGACCACACATCCTCGAAGTCGGCCACGAGCGCGGTCAGGTGAGTGCGCAGAGCACTCGACAGCGGGGACGCGGTGAGGAGCTGCCACCGCGTCCCGGTCGCTCTAAAGCACCACCGCTGGCTCAGCGGGCCGGGGTCGTGACCGGGATACGGCTCGGGCGGGGCCGCGCTCGCAGGTGGACATGACACGACGTGCGTCTCCTGACGGTGATGATTTGTCTTCGGCTACCAGGGAAGCCTAATCTCATACTGTTATATCGGCGTCATCAATTGAGGCTCCCGGTACCCGTCAGTGTCGCGTGAAAGACCGCATCGATGTCCTACATCCCCTCCGCCCTCCCCCCGGCCTCGAACGAACACGTGCGCCGCCGTGGGGCACCGTTCGTCCTGGCCGCGGTGTTCCTGGTCACGCTCGCTTCACTGACGCTGGTTCACTCCGGCGGCGCACGTGCCGAGGAGTCGGGATCGGCCACTGCGAGTGCCGACTCCTCCCAGGCGGGCACCGCCACCGACTACGACACCTGGAGCGCCGTCGCCGTCGCTGTGTCGGCCGACCTCGACGGGGCGCTGGAGCAGTACCGGTCGGGCAACACCGCCGGCGCCGCCGCCACCTTCCAGAAGGCCTACTCGACCGATTACGTGGCCTCGAACCTGGGGCGCGTCGTTCAGGACAACCTCGGTCAGGACACGTCAACCTCGCAGCAGCGGTCCTTCGCGGATTTGCGCACCCGGGCCTACAAGGTCGGCGACGACGCGCTCGCCGCCGACGCCGCCTCTCTGAAGTCCTCCGTGGCCGACTCCGCCGCCAGCCTCGATGCCACGAGCTCCCTGGCTTCACCGCGGGACTACGCGGCAGCCCAGGCGGACGCCGTCGCCACTCAGCGCGCTGAGATCCAGGCCAACAGTCAGGAGGTCAACGAGGGGCGCCAGGGCCGCACCTGGACCGAGGTCGCCGACGAGATGACGCCGCTGATCGACCAGGGCGTCGACAAGGCCGGCAACGGCGACGGCCAGGGCGGCGCGGAACTGGTCAACAAGGCCTACTACGGGTACTACGAGAAGCTCGGCTTCGAGAAGACCGTCATGTCGGCGATCTCCGGCGATCGCGTCTCCCAGGTGGAGAATCAGTTCAAGGTCGTCCGCCAGGCCATGCTCGAGGGAGCGGACTCCTCCACGGTGACCTCTAACGCCCAGCAGCTCAAGGACATGCTGACCCAGGACGCGGCCACTCTCGACAGCGGCGCCGCGGCGGGCGTCAACCCGGTCAAGGCCTTCTTCACCGGCTCCTTCGGTCAGGCGTTCATCATCCTGCTGCGCGAGGGACTCGAGGCGATCCTCGTCGTGGCCGCCGTCATCGCCTACCTGGTCAGAGCGGGCATGAAGGATCGCGTCAAGTTCATCTACGCGGGCATTCTCCTGGGACTGATCGGATCGGGCGTCGTCGCCGTCCTCTTCGCCCTCCTGTACAACTCCGCCGATGCCCACCAGGAGGTCCTCGAGGGCGTCGTCGCGCTCATCGCCATGGCGATGCTGCTGTTCACGAGCAACTGGATGCTCTCCAAGTCCTCCGTCTCCTCCTGGAACGCCTACATCAAGGACAGGACCGAGGCCTCGATCTCCTCCGGCGGCTTCTGGGCGCTGGCCTCCCTGTCCTTCCTCGCGGTCTTCCGCGAAGGAGCCGAGACGGTCATGTTCTACGAGGCCCTGTTCACCATGGATCCCTCCGGGTCCGCCAGCATCTGGCAGGGTTTCGCCGCCGGTGCGGTCTGCCTGGTCGTGATCTTCCTGATCATCCGCTTCACCAGCGTGAAGATCCCGCTGCGTCCCTTCTTCGCGATCACCAGCTTCATCATGGCGGTTCTCGTCATCATCTTCGCCGGCGGCGGTGTTCACGCCCTCGTCGAGGGTGACGTTGTGCCCGCCTCCTACCTGCCCGGCTGGCCCACCTACGACTACCTCGGCCTTTACCCCTACAAGCAGACTCTCGTGGCCCAGGCGGTCATGGCGGCCGTCGTCGTCGTCCTGTTCGTCGTCTCCACGGTGCGTCGGCGCCGTGAGGAGCGGGTTGAGGCGGTCGAGGCGGCGGCCGCGGAGGACACCGGCCCGGCCGCATCGACCGGCTCGGCGGACGGGGCGGGCGAGCCGGCCCCCTCCGCTTGCGCCGATGAGGAGGATCCGGTCGGTCATGACCCGGTTCGCCGAGATTCCGGTGATGCTCCCGCGCCGACCGGGGGCGGCGCCGGCCCGGAAGTCGAGGAGAGCTGAGCGTCCTGCCCCTCCCACCCCACGACTCCCAGAACTTCCCGGCCCGCTCCCAGGGGCCCGCCGGGAGACCGACGCCCGCCGCCCGGCGGCGCGTCCCCAACGCAAGCAAGGAAACCTCATGCGTACCAATCCCAAGCTCATCAGCGCCATTGGCGCGCTCGTCCTCGCCGGAAGCCTCGGCCTGACCGCCTGCGGCGGCTCCAACAGCACCTCCACCGCCGCATCCGGTGACTCCGCCTCCCAGGGTGCGCAGGAGGGGCAGGACTCCGGCGCCGGCTTTGAGGAGTACCCCGTCGGAGACGAGGGCGACAAGCAGATCGAGGACCAGGTCAACATCTCCGTCGTCTACTTCCAGCCCGTCGACATGAAGCCCTCCGGCATGGCGCTGAGCGCCTCTGAGGCGAACTTCCACCTGGAGGCGGATGCCTCCGGTCTGGAGGGCAACACGCTCGGCTACGGCGTCGGCGACTTCGTCCCCGGCCTGACCATCGACTACGAGATCACCGACAAGACGAGTGGCGCGGTCGCCAATAACGGGCAGGCCAAGGGTACTTTCATGCAGATGAACGCCTCCGACGGTCCGCATTACGGAGCCAACATCGCCCTGCCCGACGCGGGCCAGTACGTCCTGACCCTGACGGTGCACAGTCCGGCGGAGAACGGCTGGGTTCTGCATTCCGATCCCGAGACCGGGGTCAAGGGCGACTTCTGGACCGAGCCGGCCAAGCTCTCCTGGGACTGGGACTACACACCGCACGAGTGGTGAGTCCCCCCGCCCGGGGCCGGGACCACGGGCGCGCCGGGGAACGGTTCCCGCGGACCGTCCTCGGCAGGCCGGCGGCTCGTCCGCCGGGGCCTGCACGCACTGCCCGTCGCCGAGCACGGACGGAGCCGACCGACCACGAACGCACCGACTTGAAGGGACCGATCAGACATGCTGGCACGCTTCGTCTCCGTCGTGGGCGGGATGACACTGCCTTTCCTGCTCTACGCCGCCCTGGCCGTCGTGCTCAGCCACCCGCAGCCCGAGGGGTGGCCCCGTGCGAGCCGCTGGCGCCTGGGCACCTCCGCTCTGGGGCTGTCCGCGGGGGCGATCTTCGCAGCGCTGCGCGCCACCGCCGTCATCACCTCCCGCACCGCCGTCAACATCCCCACGCTCGAGGCCTGCACGGTCGTCGATCTCGCCCTGCTCGCCGTGCTGATCGTGCTGGTGATCCGCCCCTCCTGGGGGTGGGAGGGACGTTTCGCCCCGGTCGCCAACACGATCGCCTGTCTCACCCTCGCGCTGGCCTTCTTCGACGCCGTGCCGGAGATGATCCTCCAGCTCGCAGCCTTCATCGAACCGGGTGAGGCGACCTTCTCCTCCACGATGCTCCTGCGCGTCCTCGGCTTCCTCGGCGCCTGGGCGGCCGTGGCCGTCTTCGCCTTCCTGTACTACCGGGCCTGCCGGCGCTCGCCCGTCCGCCTGACCCGCGTCATCGTCGCCGTCTTCGCACTGCTGCTCGTGCTGGCGCACGCGACTGCGCTGGCCACCGTCCTGCACGGTGCCCGCCGCATCCACCTTCACGGGCAGGCGTTCCGCATGATGGTGTGGCTGACCAACAACGCCGAGAGCACCGTCCTGCTGCTGACCGCCGGACTCTTTCTCATTCCCATGGCCGTCGCCGTCGCCGCCACGCTGCGTCGCGTGCCCGACCAGCCCAACCCCGCTCGTCGGCGCCACGAGATCGCCGAGCGCCGGCGCTCCCGCCGCTGGGCGCTGGGAGCCGCCGCCGGTTTCGCCGCTCTCGTAGCCACCCGGACCCTCGCGGTCGCCAAGGTCAACGAGGTGCCGACGCTTTCCGACCCCGAGCACTACGACATCGAGGGCGGCAACGCCGTCATTGCCCTGGATGCCATCGCCGACGGCCACCTGCACCGCTTCGCCTACGACACCGGCGGCACGCAGGTCCGCTTCATCGCGATCCGGAAGAACGGAGGCGCCTACGGGGTGGGTCTGGACGCCTGCGAGAACTGCGGCCCCGCTGGCTACTACGAGAAGAACGGCAAGATCATATGCAAGCGCTGCGACGTCGCCATCAACTCAGCCACCATCGGGTTCAAGGGCGGGTGCAACCCGATTCCGATCGACTTCACGGTCGACGCAGGGAGCCTCCTGGTGCCCACCTCGGTCCTGGACGACTCCGCGAAGGTCTTCTCATGAACGCCTGCACGACCCGCTGCGCAGCTTGCCTCTGGAAGGAGCACTGATGTTCTTCGCCAGACTCGTCTCCCGCTCCTTCACCCGCCAGCCCCGCCGCCGCGGTCTGATCGCCCTGACGGTCGCCCTGTCCACCGCGATCTCGGTGGCGATGCTCGGCGTGGTCCTCGACGTGGGCGACAAGCTCAACGCCGAGCTGACCACCTACGGCTCTAATATCATCGTCCAGCCCAAGGCCGACGCCGTCGTCTCCGACCTGTACGACACCGGCGACGAGCCCGACCCGACCTCCTTCCTCGATGAAGGCGAGGTCGGCAATATCAAAACGATCTTCTGGGCCTACAACATCATCGACTTCGCCCCCTCGCTCACCGCCCACCTCGACGTGGCCTCGGGCTCGACCGACGGCGGCACGGTGCGCGTGGACGGGACCTGGTTCAACAAGGACCTGGCGCTGTCCACCGGCGATCACGTGACCGCCGGCGTGACGACTCTGCGCTCGTGGTGGACGCTCGAAGGCGCCTGGCCCGACGACGACGCCGACGAGGCCGTCGTGGGCCGCACGCTCGCCTCCCAGCTGGGCGTGAGCACGGGGGACACCATCACCCTGGGCGGGGCGAGCGGTACGAGAGAGCTCACCGTCACCGGCGTGTACACCTCCGGTGATGACGACGACAAGACGCTTTACGCACCCCTAGCCGACATCCAGGACCTGTCCGGCCACGCCGGGCAGATCGAGCAGATCGAGGTCAAGGCTCTGACCACTCCGGAGAACGAGCTGTCCCGCAAGGCCGCCGCCAACCCAAAGCTCCTGTCCCAGGCGGATTGGGAGACCTGGTACTGCACCGCCTACCCGTCCTCGATCGCCTACCAGATCGAGGAGGTCATCACCGGTTCGGTCGCCAAGCAGGTGCGCCAGGTCTCGGCCGTCGAAGGCAACGTGCTCGAGAAGACTCAGGCCCTCATGATTCTCATGACCGGCCTGTCCCTGGTGGCCGCCGCCCTCGCCGTCGCCTCGCTGTCCACCGCCTCCCTCGTCGAACGCACGGGCGAGTTCGCCCTCCTGAAAGCCATCGGCGCCTCCTCGGCCTCGGTCATCAGGATGATCCTGGGGGAGACCGCTGTGATCGGGGTGATCGGCCTGGCAGTCGGCGCCGCCATCGGCTCGGGCCTGGCGCAAGTGATCGGGAGGGTCGTCTTCGACTCCTCGATCACCATGCGCCCGATGGTCTTCGTTCTCGTCGCCCTGCTCATCGCCGTCGTCCTCCTGGCGGCGACCACCTCCTCCATGCGCTCCATTCTGCGCATCCAACCGGCCACGGCCCTGCATCGGAGGTGAGAGGCGTGAGTGGAACAAAGAAGAAGAGCCGCGCCATGACGAACCGACGCATGTTCGTCACCATGCTCCTGGGCTCCATGTTCCGGCGTCGCAGCCGGGTCCTGGCGGCCGTCCTATCCTCCGCGGTCGGCGCGGCGACGCTGTTCTGCCTCGCCGCCGTCTGCCTGGCCGTGCCCGCCCAGATGAGCGCTCAGATGCGCCAGTTCGGCGCCAATCTCATCGTCGTCCCCGCTTCCGCCGACTCCGGGACCGCGCGGATCGACCAGGCGGGCGTCGACGCCGCCACCGAGGCGATCGCCTCGGCCACCGGCACGACGGCGAGCCAGGTGAGCACCGCTTCGTACCGCTATGAGACGGTCCGGGTCAACAAGAGCCCCTACATGGTCGCCGGCATCGACGTCGACCGGGTCAGGAGCCTCAACGGGCAGTGGGAGGTCCAGGGCGACTGGCCGGCCGCGGGTGAGGTGCTCGTCGGCCTCGACGTCGCCGACGCCGCCGGCCTGACGGTCGGCTCCGGCGTGAGCGCCGAGTACCTCTCCAGCGATAACCTGCGGCTCGCCTCCGGCGAGAGGGCCGCGGCCAGCGCGACGGCCCCCGCGACGCCGAGTGCGGCCCCCACCGGCTCCGCCGCGACGGGCGGAGTAAATGGTGCGGGCGGCTCGGCCGCCGGTCAGGTCGAGTGGCGGGTCTCCGGCATCGTCGATACCGGCGGCGATGAGGATGACATCATCTACGCCAACGAGGGGGACGTCGACGCGCTCACGGGGACGGCGGACGCCGGCTACGACGTCATCGAATACTCGGTGGACACGTCCTCCGCTCCGATGTCATCCATCGTCGACGCCGCCCAGGCCTCCTCCGACGGCATCCAGGCTGAGCCGGTCTCCAAGATCACCTCCGGCGACTCGCGCATCATCACCATGCTCGACACCCTGTTCTGGGTCGTCTCACTTATCGTCCTGGCCCTCACGCTCGTCGGAGTGTCGACCACGATGACCGTCATCGTCTCCGAGCGGCGCAACGAGATCGGTCTGCGCAAGGCCCTGGGCGCCTCCGGGCGCGCCATCAGCCTCGAGTTCTACTGCGAGGCGGCCGCACTCGGCGCCATCGGCGGTGTCACGGGCACGGCGGTCGGCTACGCCCTGGCGGTGGCCGTGTCCGTCGGCGTCTTCGAGCAGCCTCTGGGCTTCCGCTGGTGGCTGGCGGTGCTGGCCATCCTGATGACGGCCCTCGTCGCCGTCATCGCCTCGTACTCTCCGGTGCGCCGCGCCTCGCGCATCGACCCCGCGCTCGTCCTGAGGGAGGAATGACATGCTGCTCCAGCTGTCCCACGTGTACAAGATCTATGGCGAGCTCCACGCGGTGGATGACCTCAGCCTCGACGTCGAGAAGGGCGAATGGCTGGCCATCGTCGGCTCCTCAGGCTCGGGCAAGACGACGCTGATGAACATCATCGGCTGCATGGACACGCCCACCAAGGGCACCGTCACCCTTGACGGGCGCGAGCTCGGGCGCCTCAACGCGTCCCAGCTCACCGACATCCGCAAGAATGTCATCGGCCTGGTCTTCCAGCAGTTCCACCTTATCGCGCATCTGACAGCCGTCGAGAATGTCATGGTGGCGCAGTACTACCATTCGATGACGGACCAGAAGGAGGCCATGGAGGCCCTGGAGAACGTGGGTCTGGGGGACCGAGCCCACCACTTGCCCTCGCAGCTGTCTGGCGGCGAGCAGCAGCGCGTGTGCATCGCCCGCGCCCTCATCAACCATCCTGAGATCATCCTGGCCGACGAACCCACCGGGAATCTCGACGAGACCAACGAGCAACTCGTCCTCGACATCTTCCATCGCCTCCACCGGCAGGGCACGACTCTCATCGTCGTCACCCACGACGCCCACGTCGCCTCCAACGCTCAGCGCGAAATCCTCCTCAATCACGGCAGACTCGTGGGGGAGAGGACCAACGAGGCGTCCGAGTCGAGGCGCAAACGCAATATGCTCGACTTCGGCGGAGACACCTCCGCCCGGCAGGGCACCGTGACGCGGGCCGATGGTGAGCGAGAGGAGCACGAGTGAGCACGCACGAGACGGCGGGCCCGGCCGCGCGTAGAGTCGCGGCCGCGGCCGGCGCCGTCCTGGCCGCAGCAGGCCTTGTCGGCTGCGGCGGCGGGAGCACGACGCCCGGTGACGACGAGTACGCCGGCAGGGCGCAGACGGCCGACCCGCCTCAGACGACCGCATCGGGCACCGCCTCGGCGTCTCCCACCGCGGCGCCGACCCCGACCAGCGGCCCGTACGCCGACGGCAGGTACACGGCCAGCGAGTCGTACGGAGTCGTCGACGATCTCGTCGAGGAGGACTCGATCGACGTGGCGCTCACGCTGGAGTCCGGATACATCACCGCCGTCGAGGTCACCGGGCACCCCTTCACCTCCAAATCCCAGGATTACATCGACGGATTCACCCAGGAGGTCGATGGCGCTGTGGTCGGCCGCAGTGTGGAGGACGCGCACGTGACCGCGCTCGCGGGCGCCTCCAAGACCTCTGCCGCCTTCAACGCCGCTGTCGACGCCATCGCCGGGCAGGCCCGCACGGAAGGCTCGACACCCCAGGCTCCCGCCGCCGGGTGATCCAGGGTCTTCCTCAGCCCGCGTCCCTCCTCCGCTCGCGGCGAGAGTGGCCCCTACCATGGCGTCGGACTCCGCTGTCGCCGGTCGGGCCCGTTAGGCTGGCTGTATGACTCGCTCTAAGCCCATGAGCGCCGCCGACGCGCCCGCCCCTGCCGTCCCGGCGCCGGTGGATGTCGACCGCATCATGGCCTGCGTGCGTGAGTTGGGACTGCGCTTCTTCCTTGATGACGAGGGTGACATCGGCATCCCGTGGCGCTATGTCACCGTTCACACCATCTTCCAGGACACGCGGGCACTGCAGCTGCGTGGCGTGTGGCACCGCATCGCCGACACCGAGCATCTCACCGAGCTGCGTCGTCTGGTCGAGGAGTGGAATGCCACCCGCATCGGTCCCAAGGCGTACCTGACCATTGCCGACGGCGGTGTCGTCCGGCTCCACGGTGAGGTCACCTACCCTCTCGAGGCCGGCATGACCGATGCCCAGCTCGGGGATTTCGTCCTGACCGGCTGCCGCCTCATCGTGGCGCTCATGCGGGAGGCCGAGGACCTCTTCCCGGACCCGCTGCGCGGCAGGCTCGAGCCATGAGCCGTCTGAGTGACCTCCTCGCCCGGCTTCTGGGCCAGCACCAGGGCCGCGTTCGAGCACCCGCCGGTGGCCCGCGCCCGACGGGACGGGCCGCCGTTCCTCGTGACGCCGTCCGTCCCAGCGGGCACGACTCCTCCCCGCTCGCCGCCGAGCTGGCGACGACGGGCGAGGCTGACTCCAGTTCCGAGGACGACGAAACGCACTCCGTCCAAAGAGAGCGCACGACGTCGAGCCCGGAGGACGAGGTGGAGGCTACCAGTGGACTCACGCTGGATCGCATGGAGGCGATGATCACCGACGTCATGGGCTACGGGGTGCAGCGTCATGCGGAATCGGGGCATCCGTGCCTGCTGGGCACCTGGGACACCTACCCCTTCGTCATCGAGATCCCCGACGGGCACGAGGGGTGGCTCCTGGTGTCGGGGGATTGGGAGGAGCCGGTCGGCGAGGGGCTGCGCGACGAGCTCGCCGCCAGCGTCAACGACTGGAATCGTGACAAGTTCTTCCCGACCGTCTCCATCATTGACTCCCCGGCCGGCCCGCTGGTGCGCGCCACCTACCTCGTCGACCTCAGCTCGGGGGTCACCGACACCCAGTTGCGCCTCCACCTGGAAACCGCCCTGTCCTCGTGCACGCAGGCACTGAGCCTCGTGCGTCCCCTCCTGCCCGAGCTGTGAAGGCGGCGGATGGAAGCGGTTTCGGGGGTTCCGAGGATGCCACGGTGAGCCCGCCGTCCGTCCGCGTGGTCATCGTCGGTCCCACGGCCACCGGCAAGTCGGAGCTGGCGCTCGACCTCGCTGACGCCCTCACCCGGAGGGAGGACGGTCCGGCGGCGGGCGTCGGCGTCGAGGTGCTCAACGCCGACGCCTTCCAGCTCTACCGCGGCATGGACATCGGCACCGCCAAGGTGCCGGCCGCCAGCCGCCGCGGCTACCCCCATCACCAGGTCGACGTCCTGGACGTGCATGAGGATGCAAGTGTCGCCGCCTACCAGCGCCATGCGCGCACCGACCTGGACGCCATCGAGGCGCGTGGCGCCCGTGCTCTCATCGTCGGCGGCTCGGGCCTGTACGTGCGCGCGGTCACCGACGCCCTCGAGTTCCCCGGCACCGACCCGGCCGTGCGTGCGGATCTTCAGGGGCGCGCGCGCCACGAGGGGACGCGCCGGCTCTGGGAGGAGTTGGAGGGGGAGGATCCCGACTCGGCCCGACGCATCGACCCGGCCGACACGCGCAGAATCGTACGGGCCCTGGAGGTCCTCGCCGTCACCGGCAGGCCCTTCTCCGCCACGCTGCCCCGCTACGAGGACGTCGCCCCGACACTCCACCTGGCACTGCGCCCCGACCGCGCCGCCCTGGAGGCGCGCATCGACGCGCGTGCCGCCGACATGTTCGCCGCCGGGCTGCGTGAGGAGGTGGAGAACCTTGTGGCGGCGGGTCTGACTCGGGGCACAACCGCCTCACGGGCCATCGGCTACGCCCAGGCCATCGACCTGCTTGCCGGGCGGATCACCCGGGAGCGGGCCGTGGAGCTCACGGCCCGGGCGACCCGCCGGCTGGCCTCGCACCAGTTCACGTGGTTCCGTCGCGACCCTCGGATCCATTGGCTCGACGTCGGCCTCGACGCGCGAGGGCGATGGCTGCCCGGCGAACGCGAACGCGTGACGCGTCAGGCAGTTCGCCTGGTCGCTCGGGCGGACGAGAGCAGCCGCGGCGTCGCCTAGGCTGAGGACCATGACTACTGCCCCCGGCCTGACCGGCCACGAGCTCATCAAGGGTCATGGCACCGAGAATGATTTCCTCATGCTCGTCGACCCCGAGCGCCGGGTGCCCGTGAGCGCCGCCGACGTCACCGCCGTGTGCGACCGGCGCGCGGGGTTCGGCGCCGACGGGCTCGTGCGGGTCGTGCGCACGGCCGCCCTGCCGGGTGCGCAGGCCTTCCATGAGGCCGTGCCTGAGGCCGAGTGGTTCATGGACTACTACAACGCCGATGGCTCCGTGGCCGAGATGTGTGGCAATGCCTCCCGCCTGTTCGCCGCCGTCCTGGACGCCGAAGGGCTGGCGGACGTCGGGGAGGGGGGATCGATCACGATCGGCACGCGCGGGGGCGCGCGCACCGTCACCCGCGTGGGGGACCTGTGGACGGTCGACATGGGGCCAGCGCGCCTGTCCCCGCCCGACGGCGCCCTGGCCGATGCCGAGGCGGAGGGCTGGGACACCGCCGTTGTCGTCCCCGGCCTGGAGGGTGAGAGGGCAGGGCTGTCCATCGTGATGCCCAACCCGCACACGGTGGTCGCCCTCGGCGGGGAGGAGGAGCTCGATGCGGCGGTTTTCACGGGCCTGACCGACTCGGGCGCACCGGTCGTTTACGAGCCCGAGCCGCCGGAGGGTACCAATCTCGAGCTCGTCGTACCGCTGGGGGAGGATGACGCGGCCGGTGAGCAGGTGGGGCGGGCGCGCGTGCGCATCCTGGAGCGCGGCGTGGGGGAGACGCGCTCATGCGGTACCGGCTGCTGCGCCGTGGCCGTGGCGCTGCACGTGTGGGCGGGCGATGGCGCGCCCGAGGAGTACCTGCTCCGGGTGCCCGGGGGGGAGATCGGAGTCCATGTAGGGGCTGATCCCTTCGCCGAGGGCGCTACCGTCCTGCTGACCGGGCCCGCCGAGATCACCGGGCGCGTAACCGTCGGCGGCCCCTCGTCTGCGGGCACCCGCCCATCCTGACCCCCTGCCAGTGCCCGGACCGAGGACGAACCCCCATGAGCCGACCAGCGCGAATCGCCCGGGCCGTCACCGGCCGCGTCGGGACGACCGTCGTCACAGGCCTCATGCTGTTCGCTCTGTTCTTCGGCGCGGGCAATCTCATTTTCCCACCGGTGCTCGGCGCCTCCGCGGGGATCGAGCTTCCCGCGGTCATGGCGGGGTTCCTCATGACCGGGGTGCTCCTGCCGCTGGTCGCGGTCATCGCCGTATCCACCTCCGGCGAAGGCATTCTCGGGCTCGCGCGTCGTGCGGGCAGGCGTTTCGGCGCGGTCGCACCCGCGGCCGTGTACCTGTCGATCGGACCGCTCTACGCGATACCGCGAGTGGTGACCGTCGCCTACGAGCTCGCGACACGCCCCGTGCTGGAGCTGGCCGGAGCGGATCCCGGTCGCTGGGCGCTGCTGGCGCACGTCGCAGGCTTCCTGGCCGTCTCCGTCCTCATCGCCCTGCGACCCAGCCGGATGGCAGACCGCATTGGGCGGTGGCTCACCCCGGCGCTGCTGGCCCTCATCACCGTGCTGTGCGTCGCGACCATGATGAGGGCGGATGTCATCGACCGCGCTGCCACGGGCCCGTACGCCGCCTCCCCCTTTAGCACTGGACTGACCCAGGGCTACCTGACTATGGACGTCCTGGCCGCGACGGTGTTCGGCATTGTCGTGATTCAGACGCTGCGCTCCCGCGGGATCGACTCGATCGGCGGGATCGTGCGCGGCACTGCGGGTGCGGGCGTCATCGCGGCCGCCTGCCTGGCCGCCGTGTACGTCGGCCTGGCGATGATCGGGGCGCGAACCGACGGCACCGCCGATGACGGCACGGCGCTGCTGCGAACGGCGGCGTCCAACGCCCTGGGATCCGCGGGCATCATTGTTTTCGCGGCGATCGTCACCCTGGCCTGCCTGACGACGAGCATCGGTCTCCTATCCGCCTGGGCCGGCTACGCCTACGCGACTCTTCCCAGAGTGAGCTTCCGGCGCCACCTCGTCATCGGGGCCGGATGCGCCTTCGTCCTGTCCAACCTGGGTCTGGCGGTCATCATCACGATCGTCTCGCCTCTGACGCTGCTGCTCTACCCCATCACCATCGCTCTCGTGGCGGCGGCCATCATTGACGTCGTTGCGCCAGGCCGCCTGCGAACCGCCTACATCTGGCCCGTGGCGGTGGCCAGCGCCCTCGGGCTCGTCTCGGCCCTGTCCAAAGCGGGCTGGAGGTCCCCGAGCGCCCTGCTGGCGCGGACCGGAGTGTGGAATGATTCGACGGGCTGGATAATGCCGACCCTGCTCGCCCTCTCCATCGGGGTCGCTGCGGACATGCTCGCGGGCCGCTGGTCGACGCCGGTGAGTGACCTGTCCGACGCCGCCGAGGACGTCGAGCGGGCCGTCACCGGCGCGCCGGCGGCTCCTCGCGAGTGAGTCCACTGCCGGGGCGGTCCACGACGTCCCCGCGCAGGTCGGCCGCCGCCGCGAGCAGGTCCGCCTCGTCACCGCCGACCGCTCCCAGATGAAGGCCGACCGGCTGGCGGCCGGCGACCGGCCAGGGCACGGTCATCGCAGCGGTCCCGGTCATGTTGAACACGGTGGCCCACGGGGTCCAGCGGGTCTGCGCGTCGAAGTCGTCCTCGGGCGCCATGGCGGCGAAGTGCCCGATCGCGGGCGGATCCTCGGACAGGACGGGGGACAGGACGACGTCGACGTCCCAGCTCGCCCTGACCAGGCCGGCCGTCTCCTCGCCGGCGGCTTCGGCGGCGGCGTGGTCGGAGAGTGACATGCGCAGGCCGTGCTCCTTGAGCCACAGCCCGAGGGACGACTCGACGGGCAGATCCCGCGTATACCAGGCGAACAGGTCACGGAAGGGGGCGAAGCGTTCCGGCGTGTAGGGAACGGGGACCGGGATCACCTCATGGGTCCTCGACAGCAGGCTGGCGGCCTCCTCGACCGCGGCGATCATGGCGTCGGCCACGGGGGTCTCGGCGTTGACCGGCGCGGTCAGGACTCCAATGCGCAGACGCCGTCGACGCGGTGAGCGGTCGAGGACGAAGGCGAGATCGTCCGGATCGGCCGCCACCAGGCCCTGGATGCCGCCGCGGCCTGCGGGTTTGAGCCCGTAGATTCCGCAGCAGGCTGCGGGCACGCGGATCGACCCGCCCCGGTCGGAGGCGTGGGCGACGCGCACGTGCCCGCCGGCGACGAGCGCGGCAGCGCCGCCCGATGACCCTCCCGGGGTGCGCCCGGGCCACAGGGGGTTGTCCACGGCGGGGAAACCGATCGGCTCGCAGTAGGTCGCGACCCCGTACTCCGAGGTCTGGGTCTTGCCGGCGATGGTGGCGCCCTGAGCGAGCAGATGCTGCGCGAAGGGGGCGGTCGTGGTGGGACGCTGGGTGAGATGGGCGTTACCTCGCGACATGGGCAGGCCAGCCACCGGCAGCAGATCCTTGACCGGGATGCGCCAGCCGTGGAGACGGCCGCGGGGAGCACCCTCGACGGCGCCCCGGTGAGCGTAAGCGTGGTGGGGATTGCAGGGATCGCTGTGTGTCACGGCGCAACAGTGTAGAGGGGCGGGGCGGTTGAAAGCACCGATGGGCCGTCCGAGATCGGCATGTGATGTGCTCGAGCTCCACCGACCGGCGGGCCGCCGGGCGCTCGGTGCCGAACTCGACTAGATCGAGATCCGCGCCCCATACCACTGGCCGTCGGCAGGTCGTGAACTTTCCCCTCAAGCACGCTTATAAAACAGCCCCGGCTTCTCGCCTCGAGCAGCGGTCCGGATGGCGGTAGGAGGATTCGATTTTCCAGCCCTTCGGCACCGGCCGGCTGGACCTGCGCTAGCAGCGCTACCGGCAGGCCGAGGAATTCACTATCACCTGCGTCAGGGGTCGATGAGGGCGGGCGCGCCCGCGAGCGAGGCGGGCGGCTACTCGGAGCGGGCTCGCATTGTCGAGGGGCTGGTCGTGCGGCGCTCCGAGTGCGATCACGTCATGGCGAGTCAGGTGAACGCGGGAGGAGTGAAGGCCCACCTGTTCGAGTCCCTCACGCCGGCGCATGGGCTCGGACTTCCCTTCACGAGCGCCGGCTGAACGTTCGACGGCCTTCAGAGTCTGGTTTTGAAGGGTGTTGTTCGAAGGTGGCATTAGCGCTTCACGCGCAGGACGCGGAACCCCTTGGACGAGGCCGTCCGGCTCACCGCCCAGCTCCGGTCGGCCAGCCAGCGGACCAGGGAGTCCGCACCTAGGTTCCTGTTGACGACCAGCCACGCCTCGCCGTCGTCGGCCAGCAGCCCCAGCCAGTCGGACAGCAGTGCGTGCAGCCCCTCCTTGCCGATGCGCACAGGCGGGTTGGACCAGATGAGGTCTATTCGCGCGCCCTCGCGCTCCAACCGTGAACGCAGCGCCGAGGACTCCTCCACGTGAACACCCGCGCGCCCGGCGGCGGCCGCGTTGCGAGCCGTCAGTTCCAGAGCGCGTTCGTTGACATCGGCGGCCAGTACGCGGGCCCGCGGGGCGGCGTCGGCCAGAGCCAGGGCGATCGGGCCCCAGCCGCACCCCAGGTCCAGGAAGGTGCCCTGCCCGGGCGGGTCGGGCACGTGATCGAGGAGCACCTGCGTGCCCTTGTCGAGGCGGTCGGCGCTGAATACGCCCGACGCCGTCGTCACCCGGTGGTCGACTCCGCGGATGACGAAGGAGTGCGTGCGCTCGTGCATGGCGGCGTCGGGGGAGGGGGTGAAGTACTGCTCGCTCACACCCTGAGGCTACCGGCGCGCGCCCGTCCACGGCCCCGGTGCCTTCTGCGGGCTCGGTCTCAGCCGGCCCTGAACTTGGGTGCGGTGCTTGGCTCGGCGCACCCGCCGCAGGCCGCGGATTTTGTTCATACGTGGTTCCCGTCGGAGTGGGTAGGGGCGGTGGAGCTATCGGGTTCAGGCGGCCCGGCGGGCGAGCAGTGCCGTGAGGGCTAGAAGCGCGGTCAGAACGGTCACGACCGGTACGACCAGATCGACCTGGATCCCCTGCTCCGACGGGGCGACCGCAGCTGTGACGAAGGTGCCGAGCCCCGCCGCTCCAGCGCTGTCCGCGACCGTCACGGAGGTGGCGACCCGCGCGGGGGACAGGCCGTCATCGGCCTCCCCCAGCTCGGTGGGCGCCGTGACGCAGCGGATCATCGTGTCCTGGTGGACCAGGCCCATGCCCAGGCCGCACAGGGCCCAGCCGAGGTGCAGTGTCCACCACGGGAGCCGGCTGGCGAGCGCCCCCGCCACGAGTCCGCCGCCAACGGCGAAAAGAAGACAGCCCGCGCCTACACGCGTCAGGTACGCGCGCCGCGGCCTCGCCGGATGCGCCCCGGTCCACATGGCGACGGCGCTCCACCCGACCCCGGCGAGTGTGAGCGCCAGGCCTGCCCTTCCGGGGCCCAGGTCGAGCACGTCGTGCGCGGACGGTGAGATGAGGAGATCGAGGCTGAAGTAGGTCGTGCACACCCAGGCGAGCGTTGCGATCGCCGATCGCCGTCCCGGTTCCAGACGCATGACGCCGGACGGGAAGACGCTTCCGCAGGCCCATACGACGGCGCTGCCTCCGGCCGCCCCCGCGACCGCCAGCCAGGGTGTCCCGGTGGGGGCGATCCCCAGGGCGGCCACTCCCGACGCCAGGGCCAGGGCGGGCAGAACCGGCGGCCGGGCCTCCTCCTCGGACATCCGCAGCCCGCCCATCTGACGGGCCATGACCAATCGGGCCATGACGAGCACGGGCGTGTAGGCCACCAGCGCCCAGCGCCAGCCCCAGGTCGCCGAGATCCCCGCCGCGTAGACGGGCCCGACCAGTGAGGACAGGACCCACATCGCCGAGCCCGCCGCCAGGCACAGGCGCCTCCACGCCTCGGGCAGCCCTGCCACCATCACTCCCATGGTGATCGTCGACAGCGCCCCGGCGGCCAGGCCGCGCAGCACCTCCCCGGCCGCGTAGACGCTGATGTCCGGGGCCGCAGCTCCCAGCACCGCCCCTGCGACGAGCAGGGCGGTCAGTGACGTCATGAGCGGGCCCGCGCGCCACCGACTCAGCATCGCCCCGCCCAGGGGCATTGTCAGGAAGGTGGGCACCGTCCCGGCCGCCGTCACCAGCCCGTAGTGGTTGCGGGCCCTCAGGTCCGTGGCGAGCAGCGGAAGGATCGTCTGATTGAGGTAGGTCTGCATCCCCGCCAGGAGCTCGACGACGAGCAGCGCCAGAGCCAGGCGGCCGACGCTCGTGGTCACCAGACGCTGCACTAAGGGAGGGGCGGAGTCGTCAGGCCGGCGAATGGTGGAGCGCACCGTCCGAGCCTAGATGAGGACGACCGGTGCGACGTCGGAGGCTGGTCCATCGCCGCCGATGACGCTACAATGCCATCTCTGTGGTTCGTTCGTATGCGATGAGACCGCGTCGGTGCGAGGCTCTCGCACGCGATCCCCGGCCACGGCCCGCCCTCATCGGGCCGGTCCGTCGAGCTCCGCTCCGCCGTACGCATACGCGAAGGATGATTCTTGACCGCTTCCAATGATCCGGCCCTCCAGTCCGACGACGACGTCGAACCGGCCCGCCCGCAATCGCTCACTGATCCGCAGGTGCGGGCCCCCTCGCCCGAGGAGATCGTCGACCGTATCCTCTCCCGCGGCGGGACCGCCCTGGCGTCCACCGCCGGTGAGCATGCCAGCCGTGAGGCGCTCGACGACGGTGCCCTGGAGCGCGAGGCCCGCGCGGGCACGAGGCGCGTCGCTACTTTGAGCACCGAACTCCAGGACGTCAGCGAGGTCGAGTACCGTCAGGTCCGCCTGGAGAAGGTCGTGCTCGTCGGCCTGGACCTGCCCCGGGCCGCCGCGCGGGTCCCGGCGTTTGGCACCGCCGATGCCCAGGATGCCGAGACCAGTCTCGCCGAGCTCGCCGCCTTGGCCGAGACCGCGGGCTCCCAGGTCCTCGATGCCCTCATCCAGAAGCGCGATCACCCCGACCCCGCCACCTACCTCGGATCGGGCAAAGCCGGAGAACTGGCCGAGACGGTCGCCGCCGCAGGCGCCGACACCGTCATCGTCGACGGCGAGCTTGCCCCCTCCCAGCGCCGTTCCCTGGAGGATGTCGTGGGCGTCAAGGTCGTCGACCGCACCGCCGTGATCCTCGACATCTTCGCCCAGCACGCCAAGTCGCGCGAGGGCAAGGCCCAGGTCGAGCTCGCCCAGCTGGAGTACCTTCTGCCGCGCCTGCGCGGCTGGGGTGAGTCGATGTCCCGTCAGGCCGGAGGACGCGTCGCCGGGGGGGCGGGCATCGGCTCGCGCGGGCCCGGCGAGACCAAGATCGAGCTCGATCGGCGCCGCATCCGGGCCCGCATGGCCAAGCTGCGCCGGCAGATCAGGTCCATGACGCCCTCCCGGGAGGTCAAGCGCGGTTCGCGGCGCCGCGGCCCCATCCCCTCGGTGGCGATCGCCGGGTACACCAACGCGGGTAAGTCCTCCCTCATGAATGCACTCACCGGCGCCGGCCTCTTGGTCCAGGACGCCCTGTTCGCCACCCTCGACCCGACCGTGCGCCGGGCCGAGACCTCCGACGGACGCGTCTACACCCTCACCGACACGGTCGGTTTCGTGCGCGACTTGCCCCACGAGCTCATCGAGGCGTTCCGCTCCACTCTGGAGGAGGTGGGCGGCGCCGATCTCGTCCTCCACGTCGTCGACGCCGCCCACCCCGATCCGGTCGGTCAGGTGACCGCCGTGCGGGCCGTCCTCGCGGACATCCCCGGCGGCCTCGACGTCCCCGAGCTCGTTGTGCTCAACAAGGTCGACCTTGCCGACGCCGTCACTCTCGCCGCCCTGCGCACACGCCTGCCCGGGGCGATCGGCGTCTGCGCGCGCACCGGCGGGGGTCTGGAGACGCTGCGACGGCGCATCGAAGAGATGCTGCCGCGTCCGGAGGCGGATGTCGACCTCGTCGTGCCCTACGCGCGGGGCGACCTGGTCTCCAGGGTGCACGCCGATGGCGAGATCGATGCTATCGACTACCTCGAGGCCGGCACCCGCGTCGTTGCCCGGGTCGCTGCGCCACTGGCCGCTGAGCTGCGCGCCGCCGCCGTCTCGGCGGCATCGGCATCCGGGTGAGCGCGAGGTGAGCGAGGACCGGGATGCCCGGGAGGCGCTCGCCGAGGCGGTCCGCCGGCTCGGCGGGAGCCTTCGAGCGGGGCAGGCCGAGATGGCGGACCGAGTGGAGGCGGCGCTCGACGCTGGTTCGCACCTGCTGGTGCAGGCCGGCACCGGAACCGGCAAGTCGCTGGGCTACCTCGTGCCCGTCATGCTCCACGCGGCGACCGCCGAGGAACGGGCCGTGGTCTCCACCGCGACGCTCGCCCTTCAGCGGCAGGTGATGACCAAGGATGCGCCTATGGCGGCCGACGCCGTCGAGGCCGTCACCGGCGTGCGGCCCTCCGTGGCTCTGCTCAAAGGTTGGCAGAACTATCTGTGCCGTCACCGGTTGGCCGGCGGCTACCCCGACGATGACGCTGACACTCTTTTCTCCGCCGGCGCGGCGACAACCCCGGGCCGGGTGGGGGAGGCCGACCGTGGCAGCGTCGGGGAGCAGATCGTCCGACTGCGCGAGTGGGCCGCCGAGACCGCCACCGGCGACCGCGACGATCTGATCCCCGGTGTGAGCGACCGCGCCTGGGCGCACGTCTCGGTGTCGCGGGCGGAGTGTCTGGGCCCGTCCTGCCCGCTGCACGAGGAGTGCTTCCCCGAGCTGGCCCGCGCCGCCGCGAGCCAGGCCGACGTCGTCGTCACCAATCACGCTATGCTCGGTATCGCAGCGGCGGGCAACGTCGGAGTGCTGCCCGACTACCGGGTCCTCGTGGTCGACGAAGCCCATGAGCTGGCCGGCCGGGTCCGCTCCCAGGGCACCGTGAGCCTGTCCGCGGCCGCCGTCATGCGGGTGGCCGCGGCCGCTCGGCGGGGCGCCTCGGTGGTGGTCACCGAGCTGGAGGAGGCGGGCCAGCGCCTCCAGCTCGCCCTGGCCGACCTGCCCGACGGGCGTCTGGCAGACGGGCTGCCGCCGGCCGGGCGCGAAGCGCTCGTCGTCCTGGACGGGGCCGCGCGGCGGGTGCTCGCCGATGTGCGGGGAGCATCCAGGGCGAGCAGGGACGGGGGCACCGACGCCGGGGGAGCGGCGCTGGCCCGCACCGCAGTGGCCGACCTGATCGACACGATCGAGCGAATGACCTCGGACTCGGTGCGCGAGCGTCGCGATGTCGCCTGGGTGGAGCGGCCTCGCGCGGGGGCGGAGCCGCCGCGCCTGACGCTGGCTCCCATCGATGTCGCCGCCGCGATCGCCGACTCCCTGCTGAACGATCGCGCGGTCGTCCTGACCTCGGCCACTCTGGCCCTGGGCGGCGGTTTCGAGCCGATGGCCCGCGCCCTGGGACTCACTGTCGCCTCGGATCGGTGGGACGGCGTGGACGTGGGCACCCCCTTCGATTATGCGCGTCAGGGCATTCTCTACGCGCCTACCCACCTGCCCAGGCCGGGGCGGGGGATCTGCGAGGCGGTTCTGGACGAGCTCCTCGCGCTGACCGAGGCCAGCGGCGGCGGCATGCTGGGCTTGTTCTCCTCGCGCCGGGCCGCTGCGGAGGCCGCCGAGGTGCTGCGCGGCGCTACGGACCTGACCGTTTACGCGCAGGGCGACGATCAGTTGTCGACTCTTGTGGAGGCCTTCGCCGCCGACGAGGACGCCTGCCTGGTGGGGACCCTTTCCCTGTGGCAGGGGGTGGACGTGCCCGGACGCACCTGCCGTCTCGTGATCATCGACCGCATCCCGTTTCCGCGCCCGGACGATCCCGTGGCCCAGGCCCGTAGCGAGGCCGTCGCGGCCGCGGGCGGCAACGGATTCATGAGTGTGTCGGCGACCCACGCGGCTCTCCTGCTCGCCCAGGGGGCTGGACGACTGATCCGCCGGCCCGATGACCGCGGTGTTGTCGCCGTCCTCGATCCGCGGCTGCGCACCGCCCGTTACGGCTCCTTTCTGGCTCGGTCGATGCCGGCGCTATGGCCCACTGGGGATCGCGATACCGTTCTCGGAGCCCTGGGACGGCTGGCCCGGTCCGGTTCGTGAACGCATCGCCGGCCCGATGACGACCTGAAGACTCGGGTGCACGGCGTGCTCGTCGGCTGCGCGGTCCTGCTTTGAACGGATACGGATAATGACGTTTTCCCCACGGGCGGGTTTGCACCGCGTACGCTTGGCCTTGGCCGGCTCGCCTGCCGTGCCACCACCCGATTCGGAGGAAGACCGTGTCCGAGGCCATCAACACCAACAGTGCTCAAGGTTCCTACCCGACAGGCTCGGGAGGTCGTCCGTCCAAGGTCGCCGTCATCGGGGCGGGTGCCGTGGGCTCGACACTCGCGTACGCCTGCGTGACCAAAGGCGTCGCCCGCGAGGTCGTGCTGCAAGACATCGTGAAGGACAAGGTCGAGGCGGAGGCCCTCGACATCGCCCAGGGCATCCAGTTCACCTCGGCCGGTTCGGTCTCGGGCTCCGACGATCCCGAGATCTGCCGCGACGCCGACGTCATTGCGATCACCGCCGGGGCCAAGCAGAAACCCGGTCAGTCGCGCCTCGAGCTCGCCGGTGCGACGGTGGGCATCATGGAGAAGATCCTGCCCAAGCTGGTCGAGGTCGCTCCGAACGCGATCTTCCTGCTGGTCGCCAACCCGGTCGACGTCGTGACCTACTGCTCCAGGAAGATCACCGGTTTGCCGGAGAACCAGGTTTTCGGCTCGGGCACCGTGCTGGACACCGCTCGCATGCGGTACCTCGTCTCTCTGGAGACGGGGACGGCCACCCAGAACATCCACGGGTACATCGCCGGCGAGCACGGCGACTCCGAGGTCGCCCTGTGGTCCTCCACGGAGATCGGCGGCGTGCCGATCACTCAGTGGGGCAGGACTCTGGACGGCGGCGTCTTCGACCAGGACAAGCGCGACCGCATCACTCACGACGTCGTGCGCTCCGCCTACCGCATCATCGAGGGCAAGGGCGTGACGAACTACGCCGTCGGCCTGGCCGTCCAGCGCATCATCGGGGCGATTCTCAACGACGAGCAGCGCGTGCTCACGGTGTCCCCGTTGTTGGACAACTGGCACGGCATTTCCGACGTCTGCATGTCGGTGCCCACGATCGTCGGGCGTAAGGGTGCCGGGCGCCGCCTCGAGCTGCCGCTGACCCTCGACGAGCGCGACCGCCTGACCTCGTCGGCCGAGCGGCTGCGCGAGGTTGCTCGCGGCCTGGGGTACTGAGAGCCGCTCGGCTCCGGGAGGAGCCCGCAGTTCCGACCGCTCACGACGTCGCAGCACCATCACGGGGCCCGGCTCCTTCTCAGGGCCGGGCCCCGTCGTATCGGCGCGACGCGGAGCCGCGCAGGCGGAGGAGACGACCTCGCGGGCGGCTGCGGGAGTGTCGCGCTACAGCGCACGCAGGACCGTGACGACCTTCCCCATGATGCTGGCCTCGTCCCCGAGGATCGGGGAGTAGTCGGGATTGCGGGGGAGCAGCCACTGGTGGCCGTTCTCGCGCGAGAGGACCTTGACCGTGGCGGAGGCGCCATCGACGTCATCGAGCAGGGCGGCCACGACGTCGCCGTTCGAGGCGTCCGCCTGAGCGCGCACCACGACCCAGTCCCCGTCGCAGATGGCGGCCTCGGTCATGGAATCGCCGTGCACCTTGAGCATGAAGAGTTCGCCATCCCCGGTCAGGCGCCGGGGCAGAGCCATGACGTCCTCGATGCTCTGCTCGGCGAGGATGGGGGAGCCCGCCGCGATCCGTCCGACGAGAGGCACCGCGACGGCCTCGCCCTCAGCCACGCCGGGTAGCACCGGCAGTGCGGAGGCGGCAGCGGATTCCTCCATGCCTTCGGAGGAGGAGAGGGATCCGCTCCCGGAGGTGGGATCCGGCTGCTCGGACGCGATGATCTCCATGGCGCGCGGACGGTTCGGGTCACGACGCACCAGGCCCAGCCGCTCGAGCTTATCGAGCTGATGCTTGACAGAGGACGGACTCGTCAGGCCGACTGTGGCGCCGATCTCCCGCATGGATGGCGGATAGCCGTGGGTGGTGACGGCGTCCCGCACGGTCTCGTAGACGGCGCGGGCGCGGGTGTCGAGCGTGCTGAGGGCCGCTGCCGTCGAGACCGGGGCGGTGGTGCCGGTGGTTTTCATGACCGGGCGATCCTTCCTCGGCCCCGTCCCGCATGCGGTCGTTGCCGCGGGTTCCGGACGATCCGGACGATCCGGACATGCGGTCGATCAAGGGGTCGAATTCGTGTCGGTGGTCCATGGTGGTCTTGGCGCCTCAAGCCTACGGGGGATCGACCACTGTTTCAAACATGTGTTCGAAGACGTTCTGGACACGGAGTTCGTTCCCGGCTAGGGTATCGAACAGACGTTCGTCGAACATATGTTCAGGAGGTTTCCATGAGCCCGTCCGCTCCGCCCTCGTCCCGTCGTCGGGACGTCGTCCCAACGGTCCTTCCCGGTGCCGTCGACCGCGCCGGTGGCCGCCTTCGCCTGGTGACCGAGACGCCCTCGGCCGCCCGGACATCGTCGGCGGCCCGGAGGGCGGAACTCCCCGTGGAACTGACTCGCCGACCCGTCGCCCCGAGAGTCGGGCGGCCAGCCGACCTCCCCGGGATGCGACCGGCGGATCTGGCGCCGCATCACCCAGCCGTGCGGGCGCAGCGCCGCCGAGAGCTTCAGGCCCGATACCGCGGGGCGGTGCGCGGTGAGGCCTCCGGGAGCTCCGCTCGGGGGCCTCACCGCGCGCCACCGGTCGAGCTGCGCCGACTCGCGGCGGTGAGTTGCCTGACGCTCGCAGCCGTCATGGTCATTGCGCTCGGCATCGCGGCCACTGGCTTCGCGGGCGCTCCGGGCGGGACGACGACGGCCACCGTTCAGACCGGTCAGTCGCTGTGGGAGGTTGCGGCACAGACGGGCACCGGGGACGTCGGCGAAACCGTCACTCGGATCGTCGAACTCAACGGTCTGACATCGTCCTCGGTCGAGCCCGGTCAGGTTCTGGTGGTTCCCGTTGAGTGAGCTGCGGGCAGACGCGGCTTGCGGGGAACCGGTTGTGCGTTTAGTCTCCATTGCACATCGATGCAATCAAGTGGAGGATCTCGGCGTGCACTGTCCCTTCTGCCGGCATGACGGCTCGCGCGTGGTGGACTCCCGCACCGCTGAGGACGGGACGTCGATCCGCCGTCGTCGGGAGTGCACTCGGTGCGGGCGCCGCTTCACCACGGTGGAGACCGCCAGCCTGTCGGTGCGCAAGCGGTCCGGCGCGGTCGAGCCCTTCTCCCGCGCCAAGGTGATCATGGGCGTGCGCCGCGCCTGCCAGGGACGGCCCGTTTCGGACGACGACTTAGCGTTGCTGGCCCATAAGGTCGAGGAGGCTATCCGGGGCACCGGCCAGGCGCTCGTCGACTCCCACGATGTCGGACTGGCGATCCTGGGTCCGCTGCGCGAGCTTGACGAAGTCGCTTACCTGCGCTTCGCCTCCGTCTACTCGGGTTTCAACAGTCTGGATGACTTCGAGTCGGCCATCGCCGACCTGCGCTCCGGCCACCTCGCCCACGAGGGGTGAATGCTGACCGCACGACGCGCCGGGCGTCGGCTCGTCAATCCGCAGGGTCTGCGGTGACGCAGGTGACGTAGCGGTGGCGGTGACGCACCTCGAATCCCAGCCGGAGATAGCAGGCGATGGCGCCGTCGTTGCCGTCCTCGACCTCCAGTGCCACCCGGTGCGCATTTCGCGCGGCCGCCGTCTCGATGAGCGCCTCGACCACGGCGGTGGCCTCTCCTCGACGTCGGGCCCACCGCGGCACGAAAATGCCATCAATGACAGCGGTGCCATCGATCCCGGTCAGGGCCAGTCGTCCCGTGGCGCCGGACGGCGTGCTGGCGAAGACCTGCTCGGGCGCGCTCGTGAGCAGGCGAGCGGCCAGCGCCCGGGCCTGAGTGGGGGACGTTCCGGGGCGGGCGCGTCGCGCCGTGCGTTCGATGAAGGACCCGTGCGGCTCGGTGCTCACGCATGCCGTTGGAGCTCGGGTCGGACGGCGGGCTCCGATTGCCTCGCGGGTCTGCGCGGTCATGACGAGCACCTCGGGATCGATGCTCGGGCGTACGCAGGGCGGAAGAGCCGCCCCGCATGGGACCATCGCCACGGGCTCGTGACCGTGACGGCCGTACCACCGTGCCGCCTCGCCCAGACTCCCGATGGACGGGGCGAGCGCGAGCGCCGAGTTGGCCCTTTTCGTCATTCCCGAGTGGTAGCGCACGACACAACCGCCCCCGTCCGGTCGGGCCAGGAGGGTCTGCGGGCACCAGGCGGCCAGCAGTGCGAGTTCGAGTCGGGTGGAGGGGTCCGTGGCGGTGCGCGCCAGCAGTTCGGGGTTCGTGCGCTCCCATTGCGCTGTCACCGGGTTCGCGACCTCCTCCTGGGGCCGCCCTCGGGCCGTTCCGGTGCCGCTTCCGCCCTCATCGTGCATCGATGGCCCCGGTCAGGCCGGCGACCAGTGACGGCCAGGTCCACCGCTCCTTCATGAGTGACCGGCCCGCTGCACCCATTCGCTCCCGCAGTGCCAGGTCGGTCAGCTGAGTGACCAGGGCCTCAACCAGCGCGTCCTGATCGCGGCCGTCGACCACGTTCCCGGTCACGCCCTCTTCGACGGTCTCCGGGGCCCCGCCGCTCGCACCGGCGATGACGGGCAGTCCCGTCGCGGAGGCCTCGAGGAAGACGATGCCCAGCCCTTCGACGTCGAGGCCATGACCGCGTGTGCGGCACGGCATGGCGAAGACGTCGCCCATGGCCATGTGGCCCGCGAGCTCGTCATGGGGGACGCGGCCGGTCAGGATAATCGACTCGCGCGTCGGTGAGGAGCGCCTGAGTTCGGCCAACCGCCTGGCGTAGGGACCCCAGCCGACGATGACGAGCCTGGCCCCCGGGACCCGGTCGACCACTCGAGGCCAGGCCGCGATGAGAGAGTCCTGGCCCTTGCGCGCCACAAGTCGTGAGACGCATACGGCGGTCGGCGCCTCGCCCAGGCCGTAGCGGGATCTCAGCGCCGCACGGGCTCGGGCGTCGGGGTGGAAGCGCTCGACGTCGATGCCGCTGGGCAGATGCAGCACTCGCTGGTCGGCGGGCATGTGGGGGCGGAGTTCATCGAGCGTGTAGCGCGAGATGTAGGTCACGACGTCGGCGTGGCGGAAGATCCTGCGCAGCATCTGGCGGGCTCCCAGGACCATGCTCCAGCCGACCTCGTGGCCGTGAGTGGTTGCGATGATGCGAGTCGCACCGGCCCGTCTCGCCGACGCGCCGAGCAGGCCCAGAGGAGCGGCGGCTCCGAACCAGACGGTTTCGATACCGCGGGCGTCGATGAGGTGCTCCATGCGCGCCCGCACCCTCGGCGTCGGGAGCAGCATGCCAGTGGGCACCCGCACCACTTCGAAGGTCCGGGTCTCGTCGAAAGCGCGGGCCGCCTGCGGGCCCTCGGGGGGCGTGGAGGCCAGGACCACGAGGTCGTCGGCCGGCAGGCGCGAGGTGTAGTCATCGAGGTAGGACTGAATGCCCCCCACGACGGGTGGGAAGTCGTTGGTGACGAGCAGAGTGCGGCGCATGAATGAAGTCTACGGTCGGTTGCGGACCGGCCACGGGCCCTGGTGCAGGTCGGCCCGCAGCGGGCGCGGAGCGTGACCGACTCCGGACGGAGGCGGGTGGGTCAACCCTCATCGCTGTTGCGCAGGATCTCGGATAGTCGGCGCGCCGCCGCCATGACGACCCCGCCGTGGACGCGGCCGGGCTGACGACCCATGCGCTCGATCGGCCCTGAGATCGACACGGCGGCGATCACCTTGCTGCTCGCCCCGCGCACCGGGGCCGAGACGCTGGCGACGCCGGGCTCACGCTCGCCCACGGACTGGGCCCAGCCGCGACGGCGCACGGCCGAGAGCATTGTGGCATTGAACCGCGCTCCCACCAGACCGCGGTGCAGGCGATCGGGCTCCTCCCACGCCAGAAGCACCTGGGCGGCGGATCCGCCCTGCATCGACATGGTGGCGCCCACGGGGATGGAGTCGCGTAGGCCTATGGGACGTTCGGCATTGGCCACGCAGACGCGGACATCGCCCTGGCGGCGGTAGAGCTGGGAGGACTCGTGGGTCTTGTCGCGCAGCGCCGCCAGCACCGGCCCCGCCGCGGCCAGGAGATGGTCCTCCCCGGCGGCGGAAGCGAGCTCGCTCAGGCGCGGGCCGAGGACGAAGCGGCCCTGGGAATCGCGCGAAACGAGCCGGTGGAACTCCAGCGCCACGGCGATGCGGTGGGCGGTGGGGCGAGCCAGGTGGGTGGAGGAGACGAGCTGGGCCAGAGTCGCGGGCCCCGCCTCCAGCGCGTTCATGACGAGGGCGGCCTTATCGATGACGCCGACGCCGCTGCTGGTCTCAGTCTCCATCTCGCTCAACTCGTCCATAATCTGATACTGCCATTCCGAGTGATGAGACTTCAAGTATTCTGCGATCCAGAAATGGCGTCGTGTCAGCATCCTCACGATCGATCGTCATGCTGGCCGGCACCCCGTACCGTCGTGGGAAGCGCCACGGCGCTGCCGCGGCTGCGCACCGCGGCGCTCTGGCGCCTCGACGGAGATAGAGTCCTCAGGGCCCCGGGCCCCTCCGGGAAAGGAAAGGATACGCAGCGATGGGAATGACCCTCGCCCAGAAGGTCTGGCGCGACCACGTCGTCTCTCAGGGCACGGACGGAGCTCCCGATCTGCTCTACATCGACCTCCACCTCGTCCACGAGGTCACCAGCCCCCAGGCCTTCGAGGGGCTGCGTCTGGCGGGTCGCGGGGTCCGCCGTCCCGACCTGACCCTGGCCACCGAGGACCACAACACCCCCACGCTCGACATCGACCTGCCGATCGCCGACGTCACCAGCCGCGCCCAGATCGAGACGCTGCGCGCCAACTGCGCCGAGTTCGGTGTGCGCCTGCACTCCCTGGGCGACGCCGATCAGGGCATCGTCCACGCCGTCGGCCCCCAGTTGGGTCTGACCCAGCCGGGCATGACCGTCGTATGCGGCGACTCCCACACCTCCACTCACGGCGCCTTCGGGGCACTGGCTTTCGGCATCGGCACCAGTCAGGTCGAGCATGTGCTCGCCACCCAGACTCTGCCCATCGCGCCGTTCAAGACGATGAGCGTGCGCGTCGACGGCGACCTGCCCGCCGGGTCTGGAGCCAAGGACATCATCCTGGCCGTCATCGCCAGGATCGGCACCAACGGGGCCCAGGGTCATGTCATCGAGTACCGCGGCCGCGCCATCGAACAGCTCTCGATGGAGGCCCGCATGACCATCTGCAACATGTCCATCGAGGGCGGCGCCCGGGCCGGCATGATCGCCCCCGATGAGACAACCTTCTCCTATCTCGCCGGCCGTCCTCATGCCCCGCGGGGCGCGGACTGGGATGCCGCCGTGGAGTACTGGAGGAGTCTGCGCACCGATGAGGACGCCGTCTTCGACGCGGAGGTGGATCTCACGGCCGCCGACATCGAGCCCTTCGTCACGTGGGGCACCAACCCCGGTCAGGGCCTTCCCATCTCCGCCCGCGTCCCCGATCCCGAATCCATCGCCGATGAGACCCGGCGCCGCGCCGCCGAGCGGGCCCTGGAGTACATGGACCTGACCCCGGGCACGCCGCTGCGCGACATCAGGGTCGATACCGTCTTCCTCGGCAGCTGCACCAACGGGCGCATCGAGGATCTGCGCGCCGCCGCCGAGGTCGTGCGGGGGCGCCGCAAGGCGCCGGGCGTGCGCATGCTGGTCGTGCCCGCCTCGGCCCGCGTGCGCCTTCAGGCCGAGGCCGAGGGCCTGGACCGGGTCTTCAAGGAGTTCGGTGCCGAATGGCGCAACGCCGGCTGCTCGATGTGCCTGGCCATGAACCCCGACAAGCTGGCGCCCGGCGAGCGCGCCGCCTCCACCTCCAATCGCAATTTCGAGGGCCGCCAGGGCAAGGGCGGGCGGACCCATCTCGTCTCGCCCCTGGTCGCAGCCGCCACCGCCGTGCGCGGCACCCTGTCTACCCCTTCCGATCTGCCCGCGCCTGTCGTCGGCGCCGCGGCCTGAACCGGACCGGGGCGATTCGTCAGCGGGCTTGGCAGGAGCCCCGCTCAAGATTCACCAGGAGAACCACTGTGGACGCATTCATCCGTCACACCGGCATCGGCGCCCCGCTGCGGCGCAGCGCCGTGGATACAGACCAGATCATTCCGGCCGTCTACCTCAAGCGCGTCACCCGCACCGGGTTCGAGGACGCCCTTTTCGCCTCCTGGAGGGCGAACGAGGACGACTTCGTTCTCAATCGGGAGGCCTACAAGCACGCCAGCGTGCTCGTGGCCGGTCCCGACTTCGGCACCGGCTCCTCGCGCGAGCACGCCGTGTGGGCCCTGAAGGACTACGGGTTCAAGGTGGTCCTCGCCCCGCGCTTCGCCGACATCTTCCGCGGCAACGCCGGCAAGCAGGGGCTGGTGGCGGGCGTCATCAGCCAGGACGACACCGAGCAGCTGTGGAAAATCCTGGAGACCGAGCCCGGCACCGAGGTCACGGTGGATCTGGCCGAGCGCACCGTCGAGGCCGGTGGTCTGCGCACCACGTTCCAGATCGACGACTACGTGCGCTGGACCCTCATGGAGGGGTTGGACGACATCTCGCTGACCCTTCGACACTCCGACGAGATCGTCGCCTACGAGCGGGCGCGCCCCGCCTTCAAGCCGACCACGCTGCCGGCCCGGCATCTGCCCGAGGAGGAGGTCGTGCCCGCGCGCGCCGCCGATATGCCCGTCGTCCCCGGGTTCCTGACGGCCCGCGCCGAAGGCTGAGGCGCACGCCACGGGCCGAGTGCGCTCCGCGATTCCCGCTGGGCCGTGGTCTCGCCTATGCTGAGACGGCGCTGCGCTCACAGGGCGTCCCCAGACATCCGCGGCATCCGCGGCCACATCGTTTCGGAGGTACTTGATGGTCGACGGACTGCTCCAGGTCCAGGGCGGACGCCCCCTCGCGGGGGAGATCACGGTACGCGGGGCGAAGAACTTCGTGCCCAAGGCGATGGTTGCCGCTCTGCTCGGCACGACCCCGTCCGTCCTGCGCAATGTTCCTCTCATCCGTGATGTCGACGTCGTCTCCGGTCTGCTGTCCCTGCACGGAGTGGCCATCGACTACGACCAGACCGAGGGGGTGCTGCGCCTGGACCCCTCGCGAGTCGAAAGCGCCCACATGGCCGACATCGACGCGCATGCCGGCAGCTCCCGCATCCCCATCCTCTTCTGCGGCCCGCTGCTGCACCGGCTGGGGGAGGCCTTCATCCCCGATCTGGGAGGCTGCCGCATCGGGGATCGTCCGATCGATTTCCACCTGGAGATCCTGCGCAAGTACGGGGCGGTCGTCGACAAGCTCGAGGGCGGGATCCACATCACCGCCCCGGCCGGGCTGCGCGGCACCGTCATCGACCTGCCCTACCCGAGCGTCGGCGCCACCGAACAGACGCTGCTCACCGCGGTGCGCGCCGACGGGCTGACCGAGCTGCGCGGCGCCGCCGTTGAGCCCGAGATCCTCGATCTGGTCGACATCCTGCAGAAGATGGGCGCCATCATCTCGGTGGACACCGACCGCACCATTCACGTCGAGGGCGTCAGCGAACTCGCCGGGTACAACCATGCGGCCCTGCCCGACCGCATCGAGGCGGGGTCATGGGCCTCCGCCGCCCTGGCCACCCACGGCGACGTCTTCGTGCGCGGCGCCCACCAGGGCGACATGACGACCTTCCTCAACACCTTCCGCAAGGTCGGCGGCGCCTTCGACGTGCGCGATGACGGCATCCGCTTCTACCACCCCGGCGGTGACCTGCGATCCATCGTGGTGGAGACCAACGTTCATCCCGGCTTCATGACCGACTGGCAGCAGCCGCTGGTGGTCGCCCTCACCCAGGCGGATGGTCTGTCGATCATCCATGAGACCGTCTACGAGAACCGCTTCGGCTTCACCAAGGCTCTGCGCAAGATGGGCGCCACCATCCAGGTCTACCGGGAGTGCCTGGGCGGGACGGAGTGCCGTTTCGGCCAGCGCAACTTCTACCACTCGGCCGTCGTCTCGGGCCCCTCGCCGCTGCACGGCGCCGATATCGTGGTGCCCGACCTGCGCGGCGGCTTCTCCCATCTGATAGCGGCCCTGGCCGCCGAGGGCGCCAGCCGGGTCGAGGGGATCAACCTCATCGATCGTGGCTACGAGCACTTCATGAGCAAGCTCGCCTCCCTCGACGCCGACGTCTCCAGGCTGGCCTGACAGGGCGCCGGCCGAGACGCCCCATCAGACCGCTCATGCGCCCGAGCGCGAGCACCGGCTAGAGTCGCGTCGTGCCCACGACCCGACCCATGCCCCTCTTCTACCGGTTCGCAGCTCGAGGAGCGATCATCCCGTTCCTCAAGCTCGTCTCCCGCTTCCATGTGAGCGGGGCGGAGAACATTCCGCGCGAGGGCGGCTTCATCGCCGTGTGCAACCATCTGTCCGATCTGGACTCGCTGACGGCCATGCGCGCCCTGGTCGATCAGGACGTGCCGGCGTACTCGTTGGCCAAGTCCTCGATCTTCAACGTCCCGCTTCTCGGGCTCGTCTTCAAGGCCGGCCGTCAGATCCCCGTCTACCGGGGGACGAAGAACGCCGGCAGCTCCCTGGTCGAGGCGGAGAAGCGGCTGCTCGCCGGGGACGTCATCATGATCTTTCCCGAGGGCACGCTCTCGCGCGACCCTCTCCTGTGGCCCATGACCGGCAAGACGGGCGCGGCGCGCCTGGCCATGAGTACGGGTGCGCCCGTGCTGCCCATGGGGCAGTGGGGCGCGCAGGACATCCTCGATTCCTTCGGCGGTGGCTTCCACCCCTTCCCCCGCAAGGATGTGCGAGTCATCATCGGCGAGCCCTTCACTGTGGAGTCCTTCGGCTCCGATACCGGGAACCATGCGGCGGTGCGCACCGCGACGGCCGAGATCATGCGGCGCATCACCTCCTTGGTCGAGGACCTGCGCGGCGAGGAGGCCCCCCGCCCCTACGATGTTCATTACGACGGCGACCCCGGTAAGAATCGACACGGCGTGCGCAAGCCCGATCCGGCCCCGCAGCCGGGCCCCGACATCGAGGAGGGCTCCCGCCCGGACGCCGGAGAGCAGAGCGGGCCCGACGCGCAGACGGGCACGGAGGCGCAGCCGTGAGCGGGGGGGACGTGGCGCGGGCGGCCGTCGTCGGCGCGGGCGCCTGGGGCACCACCTTCGCCTGCCTCCTCGCCGAGGCGGGCACGCCGACGACTCTGTGGGCCCGCCGTACGGATCTGGTCCGCGAGATCAACGCTGGCCGCAACGAGCGCTACGTCCCCGGGCACCACCTTCCCGAGGGCGTGTCGGCCACGAGCGATCTGGTGCGGGCCGTCGAGGGCGCGGGTCTGGTCGTCGTCGCCGTGCCCTCTCAGAGCGCCCGCGGCGTGCTGACCCCTCTGCGAGGTGAAATCGCCGACGGTGCTCTCGCCGTCTCCCTGATGAAGGGGGTCGAGCTCGGTACGAGGATGCGCATGAGTCAGGTCCTCGCCGACGTCCTCGACCTGCCGGCGGAGCGGGTCGCCGTCGTCTCGGGGCCCAACCTCGCCGATGAGATCGCGGCCCGCCAGCCCACGGCCACCGTGGTCGCCGCTATCGACGAGGTCGTCGCGGCGCGGGTGGCAGCGCTGTGCGCCACGAGCACCTTCAGGCCCTACACGAACACCGACGTGCTCGGCGTCGAGCTGTGCGGGGCGGTCAAGAACGTCATCGCCCTGGCGGTGGGGGCCGCGGCCGGGTGCGGCTTCGGCGACAACTCCATGGCGACCATCATCACCCGCGGCCTGGTGGAGATCACCCGCCTGGGACTGGCCCTGGGGGCGCGCCCGGAGACCTTCCCCGGATTGGCGGGCCTGGGGGACCTGGTGGCGACCTGCTCCAGCCCCCTGTCGCGCAACCAGACCTTCGGCCGCCGCCTGGGTGAGGGCATGAGCGTGGCCGAGGCCGGTCGGGCCTCGCGCGGCGTGGCCGAGGGGGCCAGATCGGCCCGCGCGGTGCTCGACCTGGCCGCCGCTCACGGCGTCGAGATGCCCATCACCGCGGGTGTCGTCGCCGTCGTCGAGGGGCGGGCCACAGTCACCGAGGTCAACGACGCCCTGCTGGCCAGACCCCGCAAGGCCGAAGGCGTCCACGCCGGCCCCATCGCCTGACGGCGGGATCGGGCGGACGGGGAGCGATCCGGTGCGCCGGGCCCGGGAGTTCGGGCAGGCCAGGGACGGTAGTGGCCGGAGCAGCGACCGGGCGGCCTTCCGGCCCGATGCCCCGCCGGAAGCGGGGCGGCGGTAGCGTTGGCGGCATGCCGGACAACCCAGCCACCCAGCCGACCCCCTCACTCGAGTCCTCCCGCGACGCGATCCGACGAGACAAGCGCAAGCCGCGTGTGGCGGTCGTCTTCGGAGGGCGCAGCGGGGAGCACACCATTTCGTGCGCGACGGCCGCCGGGGTCCTGTCGGCCATCGACCGCGACCGTTACGACGTGCTGCCCATCGGCATCACGCCGACCGGTCAGTGGGTCCTCGTCGACGACGACCCCGCCGCCCTGGCCCTGGACGACTCCCGGCCCCCGGTCCGGATCACCGCCGACGGCCTGGGCCGCGGCGAGCTCGCCGTACGACTCGGAGGCGGGGCGCTGACCGCTCTGACTCCCACCGGCCCGAACGTTCTGGGCGATGTCGACGTCGTTCTGCCGCTGCTGCACGGCCCCTACGGCGAGGACGGCACCATCCAGGGGATGCTCGAGATGCTGGGCATCCGCTACGTGGGCTGCGGCGTCCTCGCCAGCGCCGCGGGCATGGACAAGCAGGTCACCAAGGTGCTTCTGAACGCCGCCGGCATCGCCACAGCCCCGCACGTCGTCGTCGGCCCCCACCGGTGGAGTCGGGACCGCGATGCCGTGCTGGGCGAATGCGAGGCGCTCGACTACCCGTTGTTCGTCAAACCCGCGCGCGCCGGTTCGTCGTTGGGCATCACCAAGGTCGAACGCGGCGATGACCTGCCCGCCGCTATCGAGGCCGCCCGCGCGGTGGATCCCAAGGTGCTCGTAGAGACGGGGATCATCGGGCGCGAGATTGAGGTCGCCGTCCTGGGCGGTCACGGCGACGCCGCCCCGCGCGTCGCCGAGCCCGGCGAGATCGTCATGGACGCCTCCCACGGCGCCGGCGAGTTCTACGACTACCAGACCAAGTACCTGGCTCACGAGGCCGTCCAGATGGTCTGCCCGGCGCCCATCGCGCCCGACGAGCGCGAGCTGATCATGTCCACCGCCGCCGAGGCCTTCCTCGCCATCGGGGGAGAGGGGCTGACACGAGTCGACTTCTTCCTCACTGAGGATGGACGCCCCATCGTCAATGAAGTCAACACCATGCCGGGCTTCACCCCCTTCTCCATGTACCCCTACATGTGGAATGTGACCGGAATGGACTACCCCACGCTGATCGGAGAGCTCATCGATCTGGCTCTGGAGCGTCCTGACGATGTCAACCGCTGAGGACTCCGGCCCCCGGGGCCGCCGGCCGGCCACGGTTGCCGACCTCACGGAGGAGGGGCTCCTGGCCGCTTTCGCGCCGCTGCTGCCGCGCAGTCGTCGTGAGCTGGTCGGCAACGGGGACGATTGCGCTGTCCTGACAGCCCCCGACGGACGCTACTGCGTGAGCACGGACGTGCTGGTCCAGGGTCACCACTTCTCCATCGCGTGGTCGAGCGCGCAGGAGATCGGAGCCCGCGCCGCCGCCCAGAACCTCGCGGACATCGCGGCGATGGGGGCCCGACCGGTGGCGCTGGTCGTCAGTCTCGTCCTGCCGCGGGCCACGCCCCTGGCCTGGGTCCGGGATCTTGCCCGCGGCCTGGGCCGCACCTGCGAGCAGGCGGGGGCCGGCGTCGTCGGCGGGGACCTGAGCGCGGGCGAGAGCCTCATGATCGCCGTCGCGGTCCACGGCGATCTGGAGGATCGCCCGCCCGTCCTGCGGTCAGGGGCCCGACCCGGTGACCTGCTCGTCCACATCGGCACGCTGGGCCGCAGCGCCGCCGGACTCGCACTGCTCGACGCCGGCATCGACGACCCCGGCCGCACCGGGGCGCAGAAGGGCGCCTTAGCCTGGGACGGGTTCCCGCAGGATGCGCGCGCCGCGGGGCACGAGGCGCTGTCCGTCTTCCGCGTCCCCGCCCCGCCCCTGGCGGCCGGCCCCGCTCTGGCCGATGCCGGCGCCACCGCGATGATGGACATCTCCGACGGGCTGCTGCGCGACGCCGGGCGCATGGCCGTCGCCTCCCGGGTGCGCATCGACGTCGAGGATCCCGCGGGGCTGGACACCGGTGTCGGGGAGGACCTGGCCGCACTCGAGCCGGTGGCGCGCCTGCTGGAGGGCTCCAGGACCGCCGCCCGGGCGCTGGCCCGTCGGTGGGTGCTGACCGGGGGGGAGGACCACGGCATGCTCGCCGCCGTTCCGCCCGAGGCCGCCTCCGGGCTCCCGGCCGGCAGTCGCGTCGTCGGGCGGGCGCTGGCGCCGGGCGACGGCCCGCGCGTGATGGTCGGTGGGAGGGCCCCGGACGTCGGGACCGGATGGGACCATTTCCGCGACTGAGAGCGGATCGCCCGCGGGATCAGCGGCGCACGGCATCACTACTTCGGGGTTTCGGCGCGGAGCCGCCGATGCCGGCGAGAGGACGAGGACACGACGAAGGCCGCCACCGATGAAGGTGACGGCCTCCGGAGCTCGGCGGAAACGCTCTCAGATGTTGCGCGTCACCTTGCCGGCCTTGAGGCAGGACGTGCATACGTTGAGGCGCTTAGGGGTGCCGTTCACGAGAGCACGCACACGCTGGATGTTCGGGTTCCATCGGCGGTTGGTCCGCACGTGGGAGTGCGAGACGCTCTTGCCGAAGATGGGGCCCTTGCCGCAGACGTCGCACACAGCAGCCACGGTCTCACTCCTGAATCTTCTTGCGGGGCACCGGACGAGCTCCCGGTGCTGGATCAACCGCCCGAGAACTCGCGCCTCAGGCAACCACTGCACCCTACCGGACGGCCGGCGGGCGGCCCAAGCGATCTCGGCGTGGGCTCGGGCACACGTTCGGACCGTTCAGATCGCCCGCCGCGCGGCGCGTCGCCGGGTGCAGGGCGCGCGCGCCCGCGCATACCGGTAGCCTTTGATGGTGCAGGGGTCCTCCCACCGCCCCGTACGGACGGCCGGGCCCGCCACCCACAGCAGCCAAGGAGAACGCGGCGTGATACGGCAGAGGAACGGCCAGCCGCCCGCCCCGGTTCCCGCGCGCGCGATCACCGCCGACGTGCTGCGCGCCTGGCTGCGGCTGGCGTGCCGCACGGGCGAGATCACCCGCCCTCTGGTCGATTCTCTCAACGTCTTCCCCGTCCCCGACTCCGACACCGGAACCAACGTTCTGCTCACCGTGCGCGCCGCGTGCGACGCCCTGGATCTCCTCCCGTCCGGCACCGACCTGGCGCAGGCCTCCCGAGCGGCGGCCGACGGCGCTGTGCGCGGCGCGCGCGGCAACTCCGGGCTGCTGATCTCCCAGGCCCTGACCGCGCTCGCGGACGTCTGCGCCGAGGCGCCCGAACCGGACGGCCTCAGGCCGGTCGAGCTCGTCCACGTCTACGAGCGCATCGCGGCCACCACCTGGGCCGCCGTGTCCCATCCGGTGCCGGGCACCCTGCTGACCGTCGCCCGCGATGCCGCTGCGGCCTCCCGCACCGCCCTGGAGGAATCAGGACCCGCCGCGCCCTCCAGCGTTTCGGCGATCTGCGCGGCCGCGGCCTTCGGAGCCCAGGAGAGCGTCGTGGAGACCGCCGGGCTGGGGCACGGTCCGGTCGACGCCGGGGGCGCCGCCCTCATGCTCGTCCTCACCAGCCTGTCGGACACGGTCGACGCCGGCGACCGGCCCCTGAGCGGCGACCGGGCGCAGGAGAGCACGATCCCGCGCCCCTACACCGACGTCGCCCACCAGATGCTCGTCGACCTCCTAGCCGGTGCCGCGCACGGGGCCGCCGGTGCGGACACCGACGCGCAGACGGCCTCCGCCGGAGCGTTCGAGGTCATGTACCTGCTCGAGGCCACCGCCGCCCAGGCCGAGACTCTGCGCCGCGAGCTCGAGCGCGTCGGCGACTCGGTAGGTGTCGTCGGCACCCCCGACGCTTTGGGCGTGGGCCTGTACCAGGTGCACGTCCACACCGACACTCCCCGTGCGGCGCTGCCTCGCGTCGGACGGGCCAGGCAGGTGTGCGTCCACCACCTCCGCCCCACGGCCCTGGCCTCGGCCACCGCCTGGGAGGCCGATGAGCCGCCTCTGCCCGGTGCCGGCAGTCTCGAGGACTCCCATGTCGTGTCCTTCGAGCGTCTGGCGGCCCGTCGTGCCCGACGCCGGGCCGCCAGACGCGACCTCTCCGTGCGTCAACACCCCTCCCAGCTCCACCCTCCCGCCCCGACCGGCGACCGCGTCGGCGTCATCGCCTGCACCCGAGCGCCGGGGCTGATCGAACAGCTCGCCCGCACCGGTGCCGTCGTCGTCCTGAACCCCGAGCGCGACGGGATCGTTCGAGCCTGCGTCGACCTCGATCTGGCCCAGGTGATCGTCCTGCCCTGCGACGCCGACTGCGTCGCCAGGGCTCACGAGGCGGCGCGATTCCTGGCTGCCCGCGCGGCCGTCTCGCGCGTGCGCGGCGCCGCCGGCACCGGGACGGCGCCCGGCGACGGCGTCCAGCTCCTCGTGTGCGACACCGACGACGAGGCGCGCGTCCTGGCGGCGGCTGTGGCAGTGGCCGGGCGGAATGAGGGCCTGACCGCCCTGGCCGGGCGGGCCGGACGCGCCGCCGTCAGACTGCGCACCCTAGCCCTCAACGGGCCGGACGCCGAGGCCGACGTCGTCGCCGTCACCGCGGACAGGGCCCTGAGGCCCGAGGACGAGCTGGTCACCGTGGTCCTCGGCCGGGACGCCGTCCCCGATGTCGGCGCCCTCGTGGCCGAGGCGGCCACCCGCTACGGCGAGCGAATCCACGGCAGTCACGATGCCGTCGAAGTCGTCGTCCACGCCGGCGGGCAGGCCCGCCCCGACGTCCTGCTCGCCCTGGAATGATCGGCGTGAGCCCTCGAACCGCATCCGCCCGCGGGACCGTGCCCCTGCTGGACCGCCCTCTGGACAAGACGCTGGGCAAGCGGACCGCCGACCAGCTCGCCAAGCAGGGGGTCCGCACTGCGGGAGGGCTCCTGCGCCTCCTGCCGCGTCGCTACGACACCTGGGGAGAACTGACCGACCTGCGCACCCTGGCCGACGGGGAGCAGGCCACCGTTCAGGTTCGGGTCGTCCGTTCCCGCGCGCGACGCACCCGGGGCGGCCGCCCGCCGGCCATTATGGAGGCCACCGTCACCGACGGGGCCGCGACCATGGACGTGGTCATGTTCGGCACCGTCGGTCTCATGAACCACCAGGTCGACCAGCTCTCGCCGGGCACCACGGCGCTCATGTCGGGGAGAGTCGGCCTGCACCGCGGCCGCAAACAGCTGGCCGGCCCACGCTTCCAGATTCTCGATGACCTCGACGAGGCCGAGCGCGAGGCCCTCCTCGCCCGCCCCCTGCCCATCTACCCGGCCACCGAGGCGCTGCCCAGTTGGCGCCTGGCCAAGGCCGTGCGCACGGTGCTCGACCAGCTCGAACCGGCGGATGTGCCCGATCCGCTGCCCGAACACGTGCGCGAGGCCCACGGCCTGGTCGACGCGCTGACCGCCTACCGGTGGATTCATGCTCCCGAGAACGCCGAGCAGTGGCGTCTGGCGCGGCGGCGGTTCCGCCACGAGGAGGCACTCGTCCTCCAGACGGCCCTGATCCAGCGCCGCGCCCGGCACCGGGCCGCGCGCACCGCCGTGGCCTGGCCCGTCCCCGGCGCCGACTCGCTGCGAGCCGACCTGGACGCCTCCCTGCCCTATGAACTCACGGCCGGGCAGGAGCGCGTGGGCCGGGACCTCGCCCGAGCCCTCGAAACGACCGTGCCCATGCAGATCCTCCTGCAGGGCGATGTGGGTGCCGGCAAGACCCTCGTCGCCCTGCGGGCCATGGCCCAGGTCGTCGGTGCGGGCGGACAGGCGGCGCTTCTAGCCCCCACCGAGGTTCTGGCCGCCCAGCACCAGGCCAGTCTGGAGGCGCTCCTGGGCCCTCTGGGGCGGGCCGGCATGCTCGGAGGGGCGCAGCGCGCCACCCGGGTCATGCTGCTGACCGGTTCCACCCCGGCCGCCCGGCGGCGCGAGATCCTCGCCGCTGTGGCCGGTGGCGAGCCCGCCATCGTCGTGGGCACGCACGCGCTGCTGAGCGAGACCGTCCGGATGCCCCTCCTGGGGCTCGTGGTCGTCGATGAGCAGCACCGCTTCGGAGTCGCTCAGCGCGACGCCCTGCGCGAGCGCCAGGGTGTGACCGACCCTGCCACCGGCGCTGAGCGCACCCCGCATCTGCTGGTCATGACCGCCACCCCCATCCCGCGCACGATCGCCATGACGGTCTTCGGCGACCTGGACACGGCGGTGCTCGACGAACTGCCGGCGGGCAGGCGACCCGTGATCACTCACCTCGTCCCCTGGGAGCGGCGATCGTGGGTCGAAGGCATCTGGCGGCGCGCGGCCCGCGAGGTCGCCGCCGGCGGGCGGGTCTACGTCGTCTGCCCGCGGATCGACGCCGGCGATCAGGAGCAGGGGGACGACGTTCCCGAGAACCCTGACGGCCACCTGGAGTCTCGGGACGCCGGGGAGCCGGTCCGCTCGCCGGCGGCCGTGACCGAGTGGGCGGCGCGGCTGGCCGACGAGCCGGCGCTCGCGGGGACGGACGTGGTCACGCTCACCGGACGGATGTCCGGTGCCGAGAAAGATGCCGCCATGGAGGCCTTCGCCTCCGGCGCTGCGCCGGTGCTCGTAGCGACCACCGTCATTGAAGTCGGAGTGGATGTGCCCGAGGCGTCCATGATGGTCATCCTCGACGCCGACCGATTCGGCCTCTCCCAGCTCCATCAGCTGCGCGGCCGGGTGGGGCGCGGGGAGCGGCCCTCGGTGTGCATGGCTGTGACCGGCGTGGAGGTCGGCTCCACCGCCTTCCACCGTCTCAAGGCTTTCGCCCAGACCGCGGACGGCTTCGCCCTGGCCGAGGCCGATCTGGAGCTGCGCAGCGAGGGCAATGTGCTGGGCGCTGCCCAGTCCGGGCGGCGCAGCGACCTCGACCTGCTGCGGGTCACGCGGGACAGAGGGGTCATCGAGGCGGCCCGCGGCGAGGCGGAGGACATCATCGCGGCCGATCCGGACCTGGAGGATCACCCCGCTCTGGCCGCCGCCATCGCCGATCGTCTCGACGAGGAGTCGCAGGCCTACCTGGAGCGGGCCTGAGCGGGCGTCGGTCGGCCGGCAAGCCCTCCGCCGCGGCTCGGCCGGAGCTCCCCGACGGCTCCTCCACCCGCCTCTACGCGTCCGGCTCGGCGAACCAGACGCGAGTCTCGCCGTACGTGCGCTCGCTGAGGCGGCGTAGACCGGCCGGCCATATCGGCTCGGGAGAACGGGTCCGACGCTCGATGACGACGACTGCGCCGCTGGCCAGCCACGGGTCCCGGTCGCGAGCCAACGGTCGGAGCATTGCCGTCAGGCCGGCCTCATCCACCTCGTAGGGTGGGTCGATGAGCACCAGGTCCACCGGTCTTCCGGCGGGCCCCGCCAGGAAGGCGGCGGCCCCGGCCGTCCTCGTGCGCACCTCGGGCAGTCCCAGGGCTCGGATGTTCGCCTCGCACACCTTCGTGGCGGCCCGAGCGCAGTCCACCAGGGTGACGTCCGCGGCGCCGCGGCTGGCGGCCTCCAGGCCCAGGGCCCCGGAGCCCGCGCACAGGTCGAGTACGCGCGCGTCCTCGATCATCCCGTAATGCTCCAGGCGCGCGAACAGGGCCTCGCGCACGCGCTCGGAAGTCGGGCGCGTGCCCGTGCGGGGCACCGCGATCCTGCGTCCGCCGGCCTGCCCGGCCACGATCCTGGTCATGCCCGGAGCCTACGCGGGGGACCACTCGGGCGGCGCCCTGCAGGCTTCCCGGGCTCGAGAGGGTCTGCGCGGGCCCGGAGTCGGAAGAACAGCGCGGATCGATGCGAGAGCACGGCCCCGGCTGGGAGGCTCGCCCCGGCGTCCGATCCGCCCGGCTCGCGGCACCGGTTCCGGCGCGCGTCCACCGCTCGACCCGGCCGCCCCGATAGCCTCGGAGTCATGACGCTCGCCGTGTACCCCGGAACCTTCGATCCCATCACCCTGGGTCACGTCGACATCGTGCGCCGCGCCCTAACCGTGTTCGATCGGATCGTCCTGGGCGTCGCCCGGAATGCGGCTAAGGCCGCCGACCACCTGTTCGACCTCGATGCTCGCGTGGCCCTGGCGCGTCGAGCTCTGGCCGATCTGCCCGGCGTTGAGGTCGACGTCGTTCCCGGGCTCCTGGCCGACTACTGCCGCGCCCGCGGCGCCGATGCCCTCGTCAAGGGCCTGCGCAACGGCACCGACCTCGATGCCGAGACGCCGATGGCCGTGCTCAACCGCGATCTCGGCGCACCCGAAACCGTCTTCCTCGTCGCCGCTCCCGCCCGCGCCCACGTCTCCTCCTCCCTCGTTAAGGACGTCGCCCGCTACGGCGGCGACGTCTCCCGCCTCGTGCCCGACGCCGTCCTGCACGCGCTCGGGGACGCGGGCGGCATCGCACACCCGCTGAGGAAGGACATCCCTCGTGACGACCAGTCGTGACGCCGGAGACGATCTGCTGCGCATTCTCGACGAGCTCGACCAGCTCATCACGAGCGCGCGCTCCATGCCGATGAGCGCCTCGGCCATCGTCAATCGCGACGACGCCCTGGCGCTGATCGACAGCGCCCGGCATTCCGTGCCCACGGCCGTGCGCCGGGCCGAGGAGATCGTCGCCGACGCGGACGACGTCCTGGCTCAGGGGCGGGAGGAGTCCGAGCGCATCGTGCTGCACGCCCAGGAGGAGGCCGAGCGTCTGGCTGCGAGCGAGAACGTCGTGCGCATGGCTCACGAGCGCGCCGACGAGATCGTCGCCGCGGCGGAGGAGCGCGCAGCCGAGCTCCGCCGCGGGGCCGACGACTACTCCGACCGTTGCCTGGCGGGGATCGAGGCCGAGCTCGCCAAGATCTCCGAGCAGGTTCGCGCCGGTCGCGACGTCCTCGCCGCCCGGCTCGAGGAGCCCGCCGACGCGGACGGGGCGGCGGTCCCGCAGACCGCTCGCCGCAGGCCCGGGTGGCCCATCGGTCCCGGCGGAGTGTGATCGCCTCCGGGTGCTCGGACGGGTCCTTGGCCGTGCCGCCGGAAGGTCACGATTCGACGTGTGACGTGCGGACGACGGAGGAGGGGACCAGCGTCTTCGACGTCCAGGTACCCTGGCCCTCTGCGGATGCGGGTCCGCACCGACCGCGCACGAACCGGACAACCGGAGGAGCACCATGACCGCCACGGCCGTACTAGTCGTCGACATCGTCGATCTGCCGCACCGGATCGGGGCCACCAAGGACGTCTGCGTCGAGGCGGGCGCGCCCGCGGGCCTGGGCACCGCGGTCATCGGTGTTCCCGAGGGCAGCTCTCTCGTCGTGGACGCGCGATTGACCAGCCTGGAGGACGGAGTGCTCGCCCGCGGCCGGGCCGACGTCCACGTCCACGGCGAGTGCGTGCGCTGCCTGCGCGACCTCGACGAGGAGCGCACCGTCACTTTCGACGAGCTCTACTACCTGCCCGAGGCGGCCCGGGCCGCCGAGGACGGCGAGGACGTGCTCCTGGTCGGCGAGGACAGCCTCGACCTGGAGCCGGCGCTGCGCGACGCCCTCGTGCCCGCCCTCCCCTTCAGACCCCTGTGCCGCCCCGACTGCGCCGGCCTGTGCCCGGAGTGCGGCCGGAGGGTCGACAACCTGCCCGCCGATCACCGCCACGACCACCCCGACCCGCGTTGGTCCGCCCTGGCCGCTCTTCTGCCCGATCGGGACGGATCCGACGATCCGGCCGACGCCGACGGGGAGGAGCAGGCCTGATGGCCCACTCCTCGCGTAAGAGCGGGCACAGGCAGTCCCGTCGTGTCGCCGCCCCGGCGCGCTCCGACGTCGAGGTCCTCGTCTACCGGTGGGGGCCGCGGATCGACCCCGGGTTGCTCGCCCTGGCGCTGACCCATCGCTCCTTCGCCCACGAGAACGGTGGTCTGCCCACGAACGAGCGCCTGGAGTTCCTGGGCGATTCGGTGCTGGGGATCGTGGTGACCGAGTACCTCTACCGCACCCACCCCGACGTTACCGAGGGGCAGCTGGCCAAGATGCGTGCCGCCACCGTCTCCGAGCCCGCACTGGCCGCCGTCGCCCGGGATCTGGGCTTAGGAGAGTTCATCAGGCTGGGCAAGGGGGAGGCCCTGTCCGGCGGCCGTGACAAGGACTCGATCCTGTCCGACACGGTGGAGGCTCTCATCGGTGCCACCTACCTCACCCAGGGACTCGAGCCGACCCGCGCCGTGGTCGAGCGACTCGTGGCCCGCTTCTTGAGCTCGGCCCGTACGCGTGGCGCGGGCCTGGACTGGAAGACCAGCCTGCAGGAGCTGACCGCGGCCCACGGGCTGGGCGGACCGCGCTACGAGGTCGAGGGGGTCGGACCCGACCACGAGCGCATTTTCACCGCGAGGGCGATCGTCGACGGCGAGGTGCGCGGTCAGGGCACCGGCACCTCGAAGAAGATCGCCGAGCACGAGGCTGCCGAAGCCGCCTACGCCTCCATCCTCGCCAGCCGCGGCGACGGCGGCCTGAACCTGCCCGGGGTCAACGAGGCCCTGCGTGCCGACCTGGCCCTCATGACTGTTTCCGGGACGCGGGGCGGGGCCGCCGACGTCCTGGAGTCCGAGGGCTGAGCGGGCGTGCCGGAGCTGCCGGAAGTCGAGTCCGTGCGCGCCGGACTGGCCCGGTACCTGATCGGCCGCACGATCGAGGCGGTCGAGGTGCTCGACCCGCGCCCCCTGCGCCGCCAGGTGGGGGGACCGGAGGCTTTCGTTCACGCTCTCATCGGACGCACGGTGAGGGCGGCCGTACGCCGGGGCAAGCTTCTGTGGCTGCCCTTGGATGACGACCGTGCGCTGTCCGCCCATCTGGGCATGAGCGGGCAGATCCTTGTACGCGGCGTTCTCGGCACCGCATCGCCGCCAGGGGTCGTGCGCCCCCGGCGCCCGGAGCTGGGAGGTGCCCGCTGCGCCGCTACGGCCGGCGGGACCGATGCGATCGGCATGACCGGCGCGACCGATACGGCCGGCATGAGCGCCGCCCGCGCTTCGATCCTCGTGCGCGGGCCGTCCGTCCGACCGCGCCATCTGCGCGTGCGGTTCCGACTGGCGCCCGTCGAGGGGGACGCCCCCGGCGGCGCTGCTGTCGATCTCGTCGACCAGCGCATGCTCGGCGGCATGCACGTGACCGACTTGGTTCCCACCGCCGACGGCTCATCCGGCGGGACGGGCAGTCCGCGGGCGCTGCTGCCCGCCGACGCCAGTCGCCTCGCCCGCGACCTGCTCGACCCCGCGCTGGACCGGCGCGCCGTTATCGCCCGGATGCGATCCTCGCGGCGGGCGGTCAAGACCATCCTGCTGGACCAGCACGTCGTGTCCGGCGTGGGCAATATCTACGCCGACGAGGGGCTGTGGGCCGCCCGCGTGCACGGCCTGCGACCAGGCGACCGGTTGGGGCCGCGGGTGGTGATGCGCCTGCTGAAGGAGACGGCCGCGGTCATGGAGCGGGCGCTGGCCGTCGGAGGGACGAGCTTCGACTCCCTGTACGTCGACGCCGACGGCGCTGCCGGCTACTTCGCCCGCGAGCTCGCCGCTTACGGACGCGGCGGACTGGAATGCCGGCGGTGCGGGGAGGCGATGCGCACCGAGGCGATCGGCGGACGCAGCCACACCTTCTGCCCGCGCTGCCAGGTCCGTCCGCGGCGTTGAGACGCGGTGGGACCGGCGGTGGGCTTTCCGGGGCCGGTTTCGGGTCGGCCAGCCGCCCGAGCGCCCTGACGGCCCACCGTCCCAGAAGAATTTCCCAGGACGGCGCCGTGCTTGTGGCGTTGGTCCCCGGCGCTGATAGGCTCGCTGCCATGCCGAGACCCGCCGAGACCGTCCGTGTCATGATCGTGGACGACCATGAGATCGTTCGTCGTGGGATAGCTGAGATCATCGACCGCGCCGACGGACTCGACGTCGTAGCCGAGGCGGGATCGCGTGCCGAGGCCGTCAGGCGCGCCGAACTCGTGCGCCCCGACGTGGTCCTGGTCGACCTGCAGCTGCCCGACGGCACCGGCATCGAGCTCATGCGCGAGCTGCGCGAGTCCGTCCCCTCCGCTCTGCCGATCGTGCTGACGTCGTTCGATGACGACGAGGCCCTCGCCGAGGCCTTGGACGTGGGTGCTCGAGCCTACCTGCTCAAGACCGTCCACGGCGCCGAGATCAGCGACGTCGTGCGCGCCGTCGCCTCGGGACGCGTCCTGCTCGACGAACGGACGGTCACGCGTCGGCGCGCCGACCATGACGATCCGACGGCGGACCTGACCAACGCCGAGCGCAAGGTTCTCGACCTGATCGGGGACGGCCTGTCCAACCGAGAGATCGGCGATCGCCTCGGCGTGGCTGAGAAGACTGTGAAGAACCACATCACCTCGCTGCTGGCCAAGATGGGATTGCAGCGCCGCACACAGGTCGCCGCCTGGGTCGCCGGCCAGCGCGCCTCCGGATGGCGCCGCGGCTGATCCGCCTGCCTGAGCCGAACCCCGTCGAACCGCCCCTCGATTCGCCGCGGGGCCGCGCCCGCTGGGCTCACAGTCCCCGGCTGGTCCGTCCGGGCGGGGGACTCAGCTCAGGGGCCGCGGTTCCAGCGGCACCCGCCAGGTGAAGCAGGTGCCGCGACGCTCGCCGTCGGAGCGCGCACGCGGGCCGATGGCGAAGGTGCCGCCGTGGCGACGGGCGCGCTCGGCCATGTTCGCCGTGCCCGAGCGCCGCGTCACCGCGGGGTCCACACCCACACCGTCATCGCGGCAGACGACCTCGACCACCGGCATGCCGTGGAAGGGCTCGGCGTCCCCGGAGGCCGGGCCCTCGCCGGCCAGCAGGCTGGAGCGCCCGGGCAGGACGCCTTCGATTTTGACGTCCACCGTCACCGAGGAGGCCTTGGCGTGCCTGGCCACGTTGGATAGGCCCTCGCGCACGACGGCGACCATGTCGTCGGCGATGTCCGCCTCTACGGCGGCGTCGACCGCGTCAATGATCTCGTCCTCCGCCTCGCGTTCGATCTGCGCCAGGCCGTGTCCGTCGACGGTCAGGATCAGGGAGGGCGCGTAGCCCAGGGACGTGCGTGCCAGCGATGCCTCGCGCCGCAGCCGCTCGACCACGCCGACCTCTTCGTCGCGGTCGCGCAGCGAGCGCACGATGGAGCGGATCTGACGCACCGACTCGTCGACCGCCTCCAGTGAGGATTCCAGCGCCCCGCACACCGAGGCCAGGTCGAGGGGGCCGTCGGCCTGACCCGCGCGCAGACGATCATGCGCCGCGGAGATCTGCATTCCGGTGGCGAAGAGCTGCTGGATAGCCAGGTCGTGCAGGTCGCGCCCGATGCGCGCCCGCTCGTCGAGCAGGGTCGCCATCTCCTCGGCGTGCTGGGCATCGGCCAGCTCGAAGGCCATTGTGGCCTGTCCGGCGACCAGCTCGGCGATCTCCAGGTCCTGCTGGGTGAACACCGCGGACCCCTGCTCGCGCAGGAGCAGCATGACGCCCACGCCACGGCCCCGGTGGATCATCGGGGCGTACAGAGCGGGGCCGAAGACCGCCAGTTCGGGCACGAGCAGGTCGCGAGCGTCCCAGGCCTCCGTCAAGGAGTCGACCGTCAGGCCGGTCTGGTGCGCCAGGGTCGTCATTGCCCGTCCCTTCGGGGGGAAGGACGTCCCGATGAGCTCGGCGGAGTGCGCGCCCGCCGCGATCTCGCAGACCCATGTCTGCCCGACGCCGGGCAGAACGAGGGCAGCGGTGTCGGCGTGGGCGACCTCGCGGACGCGGCGGGCGATCAGGGTCAGGGCGTCGTCCTCCTCGGCCCCCGACAGCAGCAGTGTCGTCAGCTCCTGGGACACCGCCATCCACTGCTCGCGGTCCCGCGCCTCTCGGTACAGACGCGCGTTCTCCACGGCAACGGCCGCGGCCTCGGCCAGGGTGAGCACGATCGAGGCGTCCCCGTCCTCGAACCCTCCGTCCTTGTCGCACAGATATAGGCGTCCGTAGACCCGCCCGTGCACTCGCAGGGGGGCCGACAGAATCGAACCCGTGCCCTCTCCTTCGATCCGGCCGGTGAAGGCGGCCACGTGCGACAGGTCGTTGGCGATGACGACACCGCCGGCGGCGGGGCCGACGGCGTGGGCGCCGGCCAGCATCGAGTCGAGCTCGCGCGGCGAGGCCGGGCTCGCCGCCGTCGGGGTGGGCGCGCCGGTCTCGGCCGCGCCTAGCACGCCGATCGTCCCCCAGGCCGCGCCCGTGATCGTGCAGGCTGAGTCGACCAGCCGGTGCAGCGCGTCGGGGACGTTGAGGGAGCCGGTCAGCCGCAGCGCGGCGTGGAAGAGCTCGATGGTGCCCCCGTTCAGGGTGACGTCGGGCGCCTGTCGATGCCGTGCGGTGGACAGCTGCTCGGTGTGGATCGAGTAGGCGAGCGACCCGATCCCCGCGGGGTCATCCGGGCTGGGGCCGCTGGGCAGCGACAGAACCAGGTCGTCGTCGGGCATTCCCGGGAAGGCGGTCGGCTCATCACGGGGACTACTGGGGGGGCTCGCGTCGGTCATCTCAGTCGTGTCTCCTGCTCCAGGGACCAACGATAGGACTCGTTGCGGGCGGCCAGCCGGATGTGCGCGCCCCGGCGGGCGATGGTGGCCGGTCCGCCGGATTCGGGGGCCTCCAGGACCAGGACCTCGTCGGCGCCGCCCAGGGCGCTCAGACGGTGAGTGACCAGGAGGACGCCGCGCGCCCGTCCCTCCGACTCGTCGCCAGCGTGTAGCAGGTCGGCCACGAGCCGGTCCGCCGTGGCGGGCTCGAGGTGCTCACCGGGCTCGTCGAGCACCATGAGGGGCGCCGGGGCGGCCAGCGCCCGGGCCAGCAGCAGACGGCGCCGCTCGCCGCCCGACAGGGTCGTGGCGTCCGATGCCAGCGGCGTGTCCAGTCCGAGGGGCAGGCCCGCCAGCCAATCATCCAGGCCGGCGCGCTTGAGCAGAACGCGCGCCTGAGCGGGGGTCAGGGCGCCGTCGGCCACGCGCAGGTTCTCCAGGACCGTGGTGGCGAAGATGTGGGCGTCCTCGGCGGTCAGAGTGATCCGACGGGCCGCGTCCGCCCGCCTCGCCGTCCACGGGGAGACTCCGTCGAGCGTCAGCTCGCCGCCCTTGGGCTTCAGGAGACCGGCCAGGGTCAGCAGGAGAGTCGTCTTGCCGGCTCCCGACGGGCCGACGATGGCCCGTCGGTCGCCGGGTGCCAGGTCGAGGTCGATGCCGTCGGCCACGACGGGCCCGTTCGGCCAGCCGACGGCCAGGGCCCGCGCCCGCAGGCGGGGCCCGCCCTCGGTGATGGGCGGCAGCGGACGGGGGGAGGGAGCGTCGGCGCGCGAGGCTTCCGCCCGATCGATGAGGTCGACGATGCGCGTGGCGGCGCCGGCGGAGGCAACCAGCTGGACGCTGGCGGGTCCGAGCGCCGAAGTGGCTTCGAACGCGGCCAGCGGTACCAGCGCGATGACCGCCAGCCACACCGGGTCCATGCCTCCGGCGACGGCCGGGACACCGATCAGCAGGCCCGCCACGACCGCCAGGCCCATGGCGGCGACGTCGACGGCGGCCGCGGCGGCCGCAGGGCGGGCGCCCCGGTCCCGGGTGCTGGCCAGGTGCGTCTCGAGGGCGGCGAGATCGTCCATGACCCTGGGCAGGCGTGCGGACACGCGCAGCTCGGAACCCCCCTCCAGGGTCGTCAGGACGGTGGCGGACAGATCGGTGGCCTGCTCCTGGCGGGCGAGCTCGGCGGCCCGCGCCGCGCGGATCGTTACCAGGGGGCCGATGATGCCCGCCAGCAGCAGGCACGCCGCCAGGGCCAGCCCGGTCAGGGGGTGAACGAGGGCCAGGGCGGCACTGGTGATGGTGCAGACGGCGGCCGCCACCGCCATCGGCAGGTAGCAGCGCACGACGAGATCACCCACGGCGTCGACGTCGGCGCCGACTCGGGCGAGCACGTCGCCCCGGTGCAGCCCCGCTACAGTGTCGGTGCGCGAGGCGGACAGGATCTCGTACAGGTGCGTACGCAGGGAGGTCATGCCGCGCAGCGCGGTGTCGTGGGACAGCAGGCGCTCGCAGTAGCGCAGGACCGAGCGGGAGATGCCGAGCAGGCGCACCGCCACGGGGGCCACGCCCAAGGCGACGACGTCGGGCACCTGGCAGGCGCGGGCGATCATCCAGGCCGCGACGGCGGATAACCCGATGGCACTGCCCAGGCCCAGTGCGCCGGTGGCCACCGAGCCGATGAAGCGGGTCTGGTCGAGGTCGAGCAGGTGGACGGCACGGCGCAGCGCCCGGCGCTCGGTCGCCGACAGGAACGCGTTCATCGCTCGCCCCCTGCTCCGGCGTCCACGGCGCTGACCGGCTGCGGTGCGCTGGCCCGGGACGGGGTCGTCGAGGTCAGCGGATCCTCGGGAACGGGGTACGAGGCGACCTCGATCACGTCATCGGCCATCGCCACCAGCGCCGCCCGGTGGGCGATGGCCACCACGGTGTGATGGTCAGAGCGCAGTGCCTCGACCCCGTTGAGGACGTGGGCCTCACTGGTCGCGTCTAGGTGAGCGGTCGGCTCGTCCAGGACGACGAGAGGAGCGTCGCGGATGAGGGCGCGGGTCAGGGCGAGGCGCTGGCGCTGCCCGACCGACAGACCGAGGCCCCCCTGCCCCACCGGGGTGCTCCATCCCAGAGGGAGGGCGGAGACGACCTCGTCGAACCCGGTGGTGCGGGCGGCCTCGGCCAGCGCCAGCGGGGGGAGATCCCGGGCCTGTCGGGCATCGATCCCGGCGGTGTGCTCGGGACCGAGGACGTTGGTCAGCACCGTCCCGGGGACGATGATCGGGCGCTGGGGGACCCACGTGATCTGCGCCCACCACGTGGCGGGGTCGATGTCTCTCAGATCCGTCGCGGTGCCGCCGGTGCGCACGCGCACACCGCCGCGATCGACGTCCAGGAGTGAGAGCAGCACCTGGGTCGCCGTGGTCTTGCCCGCCCCCGACGGGCCGGTCAGCACTGTGAGGCGTCCGGGGCGGATCGTCGCGCTGAGTCCGGAGGGCGCCCAGGCGCCGCGCGCCGCGACGCTCAGGTCCTCGATCTCGATGACGGCGCGGGCGAGGTCCGGCGCGGGGGCCGTGCCGTGCTCGGGAGCGCTCGTGCCGAGCACCTCGAAGACGGCATTCGCGGCGGCGATGCCGTTGGCCGAGGCGTGGAAGTGGAAACCGACCTGGCGCAGCGGCTGGTAGACCTCGGGCGCGATCATGAGGACGAGCAGGGCGGTGGTCAGGTCCATGCGGTCGAATAGCAGGCGGAAGCCCACCTGGACGGCGATGATCGCCACCGACAACGTCGTGATGAACTCCAGAACCGCTCCCGACAGGAAGGCCACGCGCAGGGTTCGCATGGTGGTGGCGCTGTAGGCGCGTCCCAGCTGTCGGACTCGTGCGGCCGGTCCGGCCTCGCGGCCGAGGGCCTTGAGCGTCGGCAGTCCGGCGAGCAGGTCGAGTACCTGGCCCCCCAGGCGCTCCATGGCCAGTAGGCGGTCCGCGCTGCGGCGCTGAGTCAGACGTCCGATGAGGATCATGAAGATGGGGACGAGGGGGACGGTGCACGCCACGATGATGGCGGACGGCACGTCCTGGACGAGCATGACCAGACAGGTCAAGGGCGTGACCGTCGCGGCCAGGAGCAGCTGGGGCAGGTACCGCGTGAAGTAGGGTTCGAGATCGTCCAGTCCCCGGGTGAGCAGTGTGGCCGTGTCGGAGCCGTGCCCGGCGAGCCAGCGCGGACCGAGCGTCACGGCGTGCTCCAGGACCTGGCGGCGCAATTCGATGATCGTGCGCGAGGCGGCGCGGTGGGCGAGGGCCTCCTGGGCGTAGAGGACGAGGACGCGCGCCACCACGACGAGCGCCAGCAGTCCGACGAGGGGGGCGACCGCGCTCAAGGGAACGCGGGTCGTGATGACCGGGGAGACGGACCGCGAGATGAGGACGGCCTGGGCGACGACGAGCAGGGCGGTCGTGCCACCGGTCAAGGCGGTGGTGATGATGTAGCGCCGAGCCGCGCGCGCGTGGCGCATCAGCCGAGGGTCCAGAGGCTTCACCATTCCAGAATAGTGTTTTTAGGACTGTCGTCCCTGGTCACCTCGGTCATGATGTGATCCGTGAGTTAAGAAACACACTGGTCTGCCTGGCCTGCGCAGTCGGGTCGTGACCGCGTGGCCCGCGATGCCGTGGGGACCGTGCCTCCTCGCGGCCCACTGGGCGGGAGAGGCTCAGTAGCCGATGGCCGCCTCGGGCTGGGCCGTCTCGCGTACTCTGGTGGGGTGCAGGCCCCCCTCATCGGGATCGATCGCCTCGGCGTGGATGCGCGCGGAGAAGATCCTGTATCCCCAGATCGTGTAGATGAGCACCACGGGCACGAACAGGACTGCGATGACGGTCATGATGAGCAGTGTCGTGTCGGCGCTGGCGGCTTGACTGATCGTCAGCGAGTAGGCGTCGTCTACGCGGGAGCGCATGACGTTGGGCGCCGTGGTCGAGAAGATGAAGACGACGGCGAGGGCGATGCCGGCGAAGTGCAGTGCGAAGGCTCGGCCCTCGCGGCCCTGACGGGTCAGGACCAGTGACCCGATGAGGGCCAGTGCCGCCAGGATGAGGGGGATCCAGGCCAATGCGTTGAGCGAGTGGGCCAGCTGAGCCCACAGCATCCACGCCGAGCACACGAGTGTCGAGATCATCGAAGAGCCCCGGGCGAGGCGGAGGGCCCGCCGTGAGAGCTCGCCGCCGGTCTTGAGGGCGGTGAACAGCGCGCCGTGGGTGATGAACAGCAGGCAGACGGCCGCACCGCCCAGCAGCGTGAAAGGGGTGAGCATGCCGGCCAATCCTCCGGTGATCTGGTGCGAGGCGCCGTCGATGAGGGTCTCGGCCGGCACCTCCCCGGCCGGCACGGGGGCGCCGGAGGCCGTGTCGATCACCTCGATCCTCATGCCCTGGACCAGATTGGCGAAGGCCGCGCCCCACAGGATCGAGGGGATCCAGGCGCTGATCGTGTGCGCCCAGTCCCAGCGGTCGCGCCAGACCTGGTCGTTGATCTTCTCGCGCCACTCAATGGCGCACACGCGCACGATGAGGCACAGGAGGATGGCGAGGAGTACGAGGTAGGCCCCCGAGAAGAGGGTGCCGTACCAGTCGGGGAAGGCGGCGAAGGTGGCGCCCCCCGCCGTAAGCAGCCAGACCTCGTTGCCGTCCCAGTGCGGGCCGATGGTGCCGAGCATCGCTCGGCGCTCCCTCTCGTTGCGGCCGAGGATCCTCAGCAGCATGCCGACGCCGAAGTCGAAGCCCTCCAGGGTCAGGTAGCCGACCCACAGGGCAGCGATGAGAATGAACCAGAGGACGGGCAGGGTCGTCGATGTCGTGGGTGTCATGAGTGGCACGGTGCTCTACCTTCTTCCGACTCAGTACTCGAAGGACAGGACGGGGGCCTTGCCGGGCGCGCTCGCGCGGACCAGGGCGACGGACTCCTCGGTCTGCGTTCGCACGCCCTCGCGGACGTAGCGGCGCAGCAGCATGAACCAGACGACGCCGAGAGCGGCGTACAGGAGAGTGAAGATGACCATGGAGGTCAGCACGACGCCCGGTGAGACGATCGTGGACACGCCGTCCGCCGTCAGCATGCGGACCCCGGAGAGGGGATCGGCCAGGTCCGGGACGACGACCCAGGGCTGGCGACCCATCTCGGTGAAAATCCAACCGGATGTGCAGGCGGCGAAGGGCAGCCACATCGTCCACAGGGCTGCGATGCCGAGGTGGTGGCTGCTGATCAGACGGTTGCGACGGGTCAGCCACAGGGCGAGCGCTCCGATGGCGACGGAGGCCGTGCCTGCAGCGATCATGAGCCGGAAGGACCAGAAGGCCGTCATGACGTCGGGGGTGTAGTCGACGTCCTCGCCGTAGGTCTGCTCGTACATCTCCTGCGCCTGGTTCAGACCCATGACGTCGGCGTCGGGGTCGTTGGTGGCCATGAACGAGTAGACCTTGGGCACCGTGATGATCCTGGTGGTCGACTCCTGCGAGCCGCCGAGGGCGAGGGCCGTGAAGCCGGCTCCCTCCTCGGAGTCGAACAGGGCCTCGGCGGCCGCCATCTTGGCGGGCTGCTCCCGGGCGATGACCTGGCCCATGAGGTGTCCGGAGCCGGCGGTCAGGATTCCGGCCACAATCATGGTGACGGCACCGAAGCGGGTCAGGCGGCGCCACAGTTCGCGGGCCTCGTAGTCCTGTCCGGCGCGGGCCGCCTTGGTCATCCACCATACGGCGACGCCGAGGACGACGGCGCCGGCGACGAGGAAGGCCGAGGAGATGGTGTGAACGAGGGTGGTCCCCAGGACCTCGTTGCTGAGCACCTCGAAGAAGCCTCCCAGACCGTCGAGCTCGGCGCGGCCGGTGTCGGGATTGACGACGGCCCCCACCGGGTGCTGCATCCAGGAGTTGGCGGCCAGGATGAACAGGGCGGAGACGTTCGTGCCCAGCGCGACCATCCACATGCACAGGTTGTGCAGTTTGGGGGACAGGCGGTCCCAACCGAAGATCCACAGACCCAGGAAGGTCGATTCCATGAAGAAGGCGAGGAGGGCCTCGAAGGCCAGCGGGGCACCGAAGATGTTTCCGACGAACCGTGAGTACTCTGACCAGTTCATGCCGAACTGGAACTCCTGAACAATGCCGGTCGCCACGCCGAGAGCGAAATTGATCAGCAGAAGCTTGCCGAAGAACTGCGTGGCGACGCGCCACTGCTCGTTGCCGGTGCGCACGTAGCGGGTCTCCATGAGGGCTACGAGCGGGGACAGGCCGATCGTGAGCGGGACGAGGATGAAGTGGTAGACGGTCGTGATGCCGAACTGCCATCGAGCCAGGTCGAGAGAGCTCAGCGCCGTCGATGCGATGACCATCAGCGCTACCTTTCAGAAGTGGTGATGAGAAAAATAGGCGTCTCCGTATGGATGGCCACGGAGCGAGTGGACGAGTCTGAGGATATCAACAACGTGGGGGCACGAAGACTGAAATGTTTAACCGACTCTAGCATCATTGATTCCAGCCTCTTGTGGAGGTTGAGATTCGTCATCCTCGGCGGCTTCGCGCGCCACAACGGCTGGGGTGTGGAATACTGTTGGCGGCCCCGGGCGCCGCGTACCGGTACCCGGTGTCCGAACCTCGGTCGAGGCCGCGCCGAAGAAGCCGGAGAAGTGCGCCGCTGAACGCGTCGCCGCACTCTCGGATCGCGCGGTTCCCCCGCAGGCCGGCGCCGCAAGGCGAGAACACAGACTTTCCGGCTCCCTCGTCGGGAGCACGACCGCGTCCCGGCGCCGTGGGTACGGCGGAGGCCGGGGCATCCGGAGAGTGCATGGCATCGTGTCCACGTCACAGAAATCACAGACCCCATCATCCCTGCCCGGTTTCGACACCTTCGACGCTCCGGCGTCCGAGCCGGAGGCCTCCGTCTCCGGCGCCGAGGGCGTCTCGCCCCCCAAGGCGCCGGCCCGTCGACGCCGTAAGGTGACCGCGTCCCAGAGGGCCCCGAAGCATGCGGAGGAGTCCGATGCCGTCGGTGCCCGCTCCGTCCCGCCGACCGCGCCCAACCGGTCCGAGGGGCCGGACGATGAGGCGGCCCCCGAGGAGCCGGACGATGCGCCGCCCCGGCCCGCCTCATCTGAGGCCTCCGGTGAGTCCTCCGATTCCCCCGAACCGTCGGGCTCCTCGGGGGCGCCCGATGCGTCTGCGCCGCCCGCGGGGCGACCTCCGGCTCGCCGGCGCCGCAAGGCGACCGCGGCCACTACCGCCCCCGCTCGGATGCCCGCCGCACGGCAGCCGGTCCTCCCGGTGCCCGATGACTCCCGGGACGATCAGGGGGGCGAGCGGCGGGACGGCCCGGGCGACGGGAGGCCGGCGCGCCCCCGCCGGCCCGAGGCCGGTGAGGGGACCGGGCGCGACAAGCCGACGGCGCGGGACGCGGATGCCGCCGCTGGCGGCGATACCGCGGACGATGGCGCCGCGCCTCTCGCGCACGCCGGCGAGGTCGCTCGCATGAGCGCAGCCGACGGGGAGGACGAGGGCGAGCGGACGCCGTATCTTCCTGCCGCCTCCCTGCTCTTCCAGGCTCCGGATCCTGCACGGGCCCGCCGCCGGCGCCGTAAGGTGACCGCGGCCGCCACGGCCCCCGCTCAGGCTCCCGCCGCGCAGCAGCCCGCGTTATCGGGCGCTGATGAGTCCGGGGCGTCCTCCGACGCGGGGAGGGACGACTACGCGGCGTCCGCCCCGAAGGCCGGGCGTCGTCGCTCGAGTACGTCTGCTTCCCGGAGTTCCTCCGGGCGAGCCGACGGACGCGCTGAGCCGGCCGCCGAGGGCTCCGGGGCCGCCGGTGAATCCGAGGGCTCGCAGGAGGCCGGGACCACCGCGCGGGCCGAGGAGCAGGACGGCTCGGGACGCCGTAAGCGCCGCCGTGGAGGCCGAGGCCGCCGCGCGCGCTCCCGCGCGGAGGAGCACCGCGACACCGAGAGCCCGCAGGGCGGAGAGGAGGTCGGTTCCCGGACGGGAGGGGCCGACGGGGGGAACGGGACGGCCGACGCCGAGGAGAGCGGCTCGACTCGTCGTCGTCGCCGTCGTTCGCGCTCGCGCACCCGCTCGGACTCCGGCCGGGACGCGCGCGACGAGGTGACTCCTCTCAAGGGGTCGACGCGCCTGGAGGCCAAGCGTCAGCGCCGCCGCGAGGGCCGCGCGGCCGGGCGCCGTCGCCCCATCGTCACCGAGGCTGAGTTCCTGGCCCGCCGTGAAAGCGTGGACCGCCAGATGATCGTGCGTGAGCACGACGGCCTCAACCAGATCGCTCTGCTCGAGGACGGGCTGCTCGTCGAGCACTACGTCGCCCGCCGCACGCAGACCTCGATGGTCGGCAACGTCTACGTCGGCCGCGTCCAGAACGTGCTGCCCTCCATGGAGGCGGCCTTCGTCGACCTGGGCAAGGGGCGCAACGCCGTGCTCTACGCCGGTGAGGTCAACTGGGACGCCGCCGGCATGGAGGGAAGGCCGCGCCGCATCGAGGACGCGCTCTCCAGCGGGGACACGGTCCTGGTGCAGGTGACTAAGGATCCCATCGGGCACAAGGGCGCGCGTCTGACCAGCCAGATCACCCTGGCGGGCCGCTACCTCGTGCTCGTCCCGGGCGGCACGATGACCGGCATCTCCCGCAAGCTCCCCGACAACGAGCGGGCGCGCCTGAAGAAGATCCTCAAGCGGATCGTCCCCGACGACGCCGGCGTCATCGTGCGCACGGCCGCCGAGGGCGCCAGTGAGGAGCAGCTGGCCGCCGACGTCGAGCGACTGGTGACTCAGTGGCGGGCCATCGACAAGAGGACGTCCTCGATCCTCAAGGGCTCCGGCAAGGCCCCCGCACTGCTCAAGGGGGAGCCCGAACTGGCCGTGCGCGTGGTGCGCGACGTGTTCAACGAGGACTTCCGTCGTCTGGTCGTTCAGGGACCCGACGCATGGAAGACCATCAGCGACTACGTCACGGAACTGAGCCCGGACCTGGCCGACCGCCTCGAGCACTGGGTCAGCCCCGAGGACGTCTTCAGCGCGCACCGCGTGGACGAGCAGCTCGCCAAGGGCTTCGACCGCAAGGTGTGGCTGCCCAGTGGCGGTACGCTCATCATCGACCGGACCGAGGCCATGACCGTCATCGACGTCAACACCGGCCGCTTCACCGGCGGCGCCGGCGGTACGCTCGAGGAGACCGTCACCCGTAACAATCTCGAGGCGGCCGAGGAGATCACCCGCCAGCTGCGGCTGCGCGATATCGGCGGCATGATCGTCATCGACTTCGTCGACATGGTTCTAGAGTCCAACCGCGACCTCGTCCTGCGCCGTCTAGTCGAGTGCCTGGGGCGCGATCGCACCCGGCACCAGGTCACCGAGGTCACCAGCCTCGGTCTGGTGCAGATGACTCGTAAGCGCGTGGGTCAGGGATTGGTCGAGGCCTTCTCCACGCCGTGCGAGTGCTGCGGCGGGCGCGGCTTCATCGTCCACGACAACCCGGTCGAGAATCAGACGACCGACATGTCCGCCTCCGCCCGGCACGGCTCGGGATCGGGTCGTCGCGGCCGCAAGAAGCGGGACGAGTCCTCCGAGTCCCCCTCCGGCGCCTCCGCGCAGGTCCGCGCCGAGGCGCAAGCTCCCGAGCGCGAGGACACCGCCCGGGCCGCCGTGCGCGGGGCACTGGCTCAGATCGCGGCGGCGACGGGCCACGGTCACGAGCACGCGCGCACCGACGAGGCGACGTCCCCTCAGGACGGGGATCCGCCGGAGCAGCCGGCTCAGGACGGGGCCGGGTCCGCCCGAGCCGATGCCGCGCCGGAGGATGCGGACGCGGAGCGCAGGCCCCGTCGTCGGCGGGCCGTTTCGGCGGCCGCGGCCGCTCCGCAGGCCGACTGAGCCGACTCGACCGGCTGAACCGGTTGAGGAGCCGATCGTGCTGCCTCGCGGTGCTTTCGAACGGCTCCGTGCCCAAGAACACAGATCCGTGGGGTGACAGCGGGTTGGCCCGACGCTGCCGATCACTTACAGTTGTTCGGCAGTGCCTCGTGCACCTTTACCAAGGAGATCGTCCCTCTTGTGGTGGAGCCGCTGGTGGAGCCGCGGCTCCTCGGGAGACGGTCCGAAGATTCGACAGAGATGAGCAGTCAAGTGGTCTACGCGATCGTCAAGGCCGGCGGCCGTCAGGAGAAGGTCTCCGTCGGTGACGTCGTGGTCGTCGACAAGCTCGCCGGCGAGATCGGCGATGAGGTCTCCCTCGCTCCAGTCATGCTGGTGGACGGCGACAAGGTGACCGCTGGAGCCGACGATCTCGCCGAATCCTCCGTCACCGCCGAGATCGTCCGTAACGAGAAGGGCCCCAAGATCAACATCCTCAAGTTCAAGAACAAGACGGGCTTCCGCAAGCGTCAGGGGCATCGTGCCCAGCTCACGGCAGTCAAGATCACCGCGATTGAATGACCCGACCCGCGGCATCCTGAACGCACCAGCTTAAGAGAGAGAAACCTCATTATGGCACACAAGAAGGGGCTCGGCTCCTCCCGCAACGGCCGCGACTCCAATGCTCAGCGTCTCGGCGTCAAGCGTTTCGGCGGGCAGGTCGTCAAGGCCGGGGAGATTATCGTCCGCCAGCGCGGAACCCATTTCCATCCCGGAATCAACGTGGGTCGGGGCAACGACGACACTCTTTTCGCCACGGCCGCCGGTAGCGTTCAGTTCGGCAGGTATCGCGATCGCAAGGTCGTCAACGTCGTGCGTTCCGAGGCCTGAGCCTCCAGCACCGCCATCTGGTTCCGCGAGGGCGAGCGGCTTCGGCCGTCCGCCCTCGCGATGCGCATTCCGCTGACCGTCGGTTCTGCCGATCCGCCGGCCGCGCTCGCTATGCATGCGGGACGTCTTCCGCCACTGCGCCCACATCATCCAGGAGGACCCATGCCCAGTTTCATCGACCGAGTGGTTCTCCACGTGAGCGGCGGCCGCGGCGGCGACGGATGCACATCGATCCACCGCGAGAAGTTCAAGCCTCTGGCCGGACCCGACGGCGGCGACGGCGGGCACGGCGGCAGCGTCGTGCTCGTCGTCGACCCGCGGGCCACCACTTTGCTGACCTACCATCGCTCGCCTCACCGCGCCGCCGGCAACGGCACGCCCGGTATGGGGAGTTGGCGTCGCGGCACGGACGGCGCGGACCTCGTGCTGCCGGTTCCCGAGGGCACCATCGTCAAGGACGCCGAGGGCGGTATCGTCGCGGATCTCGTCGGTGAGGGGGCCGGCGTCGTCGTGGCCGAGGGGGGCACTGGCGGGCGCGGCAACTTCTCCTTGGCGTCCTCCCGGCGCCGAGCTCCCGGGTTCCACCTGCTGGGCGAGCCGGGGCAGGTGCGCGACGTCGTTGTGGAGCTCAAGACCATCGCCGACGTGGCGCTGGTCGGCTATCCCAGCGCCGGCAAGTCCTCCCTCATCGCGGCCATGAGCGCGGCTCGGCCCAAGATCGCCGACTACCCCTTCACCACTCTGGTGCCGAATGTGGGCGTCGTCGAGGCCGGTGAGATCCGTTACACGATCGCCGACGTCCCCGGCCTTATTCCAGGCGCCAGCCGGGGCAGGGGACTGGGGCTGGAGTTCCTGCGCCATGTTGAACGCTGCGCCGTCATCGTTCACGTCCTGGACTGCGCCACACTCGAGTCCGGCCGTGACCCGCTGAGCGATTTGGACGCCATTGAGGCCGAGCTCGCTGCTTACGCCGCTCGTCTGAGCGAGGAGGAGTCCGACCCGGCCCGTACGGGACGCGCACCGCTCATGGACCGGCCCCGTGTCGTCGTGCTGAACAAGATCGACGTCGCCGAGGCCGCCGAACTCGCCGATTTCGTGAGGGATGACATCGCCTCCCGCGCTCTGCCCGTCTTCGAGGTCTCGGCCGTCGCCCACACCGGTCTGCGGACCCTGTCCTTCGCTCTGGCCGAACTCGTGGAACGAGCGCGGGTGAACGCCCGGGCCTCGCGGGCGGTCGTCGAGGCCTCCCGACCTGTCATCCGTCCGGCCGCCGTCGCCGGCCGGGGCAGGAGGGCAGCGGCGACGGTGCGTCTCATTCATCACCCCGGCGAGGGGGATGTCTACCAGGTTCGCGGGGACGGGCCCGAGCGCTGGGTGCGTCAGACAGACTTCGCCAATGATGAGGCCGTCGGTTACCTGGCTGATCGTTTGGCGGCCGGCGGGGTCGAGGACGAACTGGTCGCCGCCGGTGCGCACGCCGGGGACTCCGTCCTCATCGGGTCAGTCGACGGCGGGGTGATGTTCACATGGGAGCCGACCGTGTCGGCCGGCGCCGAGCTTCTCGGGGCGCGAGGCACCGACCCGCGGGTCGACAGACCTCACCGTCGCACCAGCGCCGAGCGCCGAGCTCAGTACCATGCGCTCATGGACGCCAAGGAGGCTGCACGCCAGGAGCTGCGCGACGAGGCCGCCGAAGGTTTGTGGACCGACGTCGCCGACCGGCTCGGCCGGGATGACGCATGAGCACGGCCGGGCTCCGGCCCACGAGTCTGGCCGACAACGCTCGCGTGGTGCTCAAGGTCGGCTCGTCCTCTCTGACCCGTTCGGACGGGGGACTGGACCTCAACCGCATCGATATCATCGCGGGCCTCGTCGCCGGGCTGCGACGACGCGGTCACGACGTGGTTCTCGTGTCCTCGGGCGCTGTGGCCGCAGGGCTGATCCCCCTGGGCATGACCGGGCGCCCGGGCGAGCTGCGCCTGCTGCAGGCGGCCGCCTCGGTCGGTCAGGGGCACCTGGTCTCGCGCTGGCAGACTGCGATGAGCGCCTACGGGGTGGTGACGGCCCAGGTCCTGCTCACCGCCCAGGATGTGGCGGTGCGCAGCCACTACCGGACCGTGCGGGCCACCTTCGGCGCGCTGCTGTCGATGGGAGCGGTCCCTATCGTCAACGAGAACGACGCCGTGGCGACCGCCGAGTTCAACCTCGGCGACAACGACCGGCTGGCCGCGCTGGCGGCCCACCTGGTGACGGCTGATGTGCTCGTGCTGCTCACCGACGTCGACGGCGTGTGGACGGCCAGACCGGGCACTCCCGGGGCCAAGCCCGTGCGCTACGTCGGCGCGCCGGACGAGCTCGCCGACGTCGACGTCACCGGGCGTGCGAGCACACTCGGCACGGGCGGCATGCGCACCAAGCTTCAGGCGGCGACGATCGCCTGCGCCTCCGGAACGGCCGCCGTCATCGCATCGGCCGACGACGCTCCCCGTCTGCTGGGGGAGCGGGAAGTGCCCGTCGACCTGGGCACCTGGTTCGCCCCGACCGGCCCGCACCGTCCCAGCCGTCGGCTGTGGATGGCGCACGCCTCCGTTCCCGAAGGACGCATCGTGATCGACGCCGGTGCGCAGCGGGCGATCACAGTGGGCAAGAAGTCCCTTCTCCTGCCGGGCGTGACGGGCGTGAACGGGGACTTCGAGTCCGGGGCGGTCGTCGAGCTCGTGGGCCCCGCGGGCGTCATGGCCCGCGGCATCTGCCGTTACGCATCGGGCGAGCTCGAAGAGGACCTGCGGGCGCGCCGGGACGGTTCCGCCGATCCGCTCGACCATGTCGCCCCGGTGGTTCACCGCGACGACCTCGCCGAGTTGCCGCGTACGGCGGGCGAGCGCATCTGATGCGTGCGTTCCGCCGTTGCGAGCAGGGTGCGCCGCCCTCAGGACGCGGACGGGGTCGAGACGAGTTTGGCGCGCATGGTCGTCAACCGTGCCACCGCGCGAGTGAGGCTGGGGCTGCGCTCGCACGCTCTGGCCACGTCCCAGTGCCCGCGGCAGAAATTGATGACTCGATTGACGTAGAGTGGTCCGGTGCTCCCGTCAGCGCGCACCATTTCCTTCTGGATGGTGGTGGACCTGGAATGCTGGCACAGACGGAGAAGCTCATTTTTGGCGTGCTGAAGATCATCGGGTGCTGCGGGGAGCTTCTTCCTGCTGACTCTGAAGAACTCGGCGAACCCGTTTGCGTCTGCCAGAATCCAGGCCTCAGTCATGGAGCAGGCCAGGCGCAGCTCGAATCCGTTGCCGCGATCGGAACCGATGAGTTCCTTCTTCAACTCGACTGGACACCGATTATCGGAGTCTCGGAAGACGATCCATGGCGCCTCGATCGGGGCGCGGCTGAGCTTCGGAATCATCTTGTCGAGATTGGATGCCCCGCGTTTGACCACGCAAGGACGGCTGAGTGCGAGCCCAACGTAATTGAGTAAGGATTCGACCATGCCCGTATCGGATTGCCCCTCCACCGCGACCGAGACATAAGGGCTCGGGCTCATCGACGGCTCCGGGCGGCGGTCATCAGCCCGGTGAGGTCGTCCGGGGCGATGAGTCCGTCGACGACGTCGGAGGTGGCGAGCCCGAGCTCGAGGTCCGCGACTTCGGGCAGGCTCGAGAGGAGATCGGCCGTCGACCCGTCGTCCGTGACCCGCAGGACGAGGACCTCGTCAGGGCTGATGCCCTCGTCGTTGAGGATCTCGGGGGCGTGGGTGGACAGCACGATCTGAAGATCGGAGGACCTGCGCACCTGGGCCAGGACTGAGGGCAGGATCTTCACGATCGCATTGTTGAGGGAGAGCTCGGGCTCTTCCAGAAGGAGGACGCCCGGGCTCGCCGGCGCCTTGATGATCGACCACAGCAGACCGATGAGACGCAGTGTTCCGTCGGAGAAGTCCGACTCGTTCTGCTTGGATGGCGTCGCGCGCCAGTTCCTGTATCCGGCGATCAGGTGCGGCTTGCCGGCGGGGTCCGTCTCGATGGCCAGCGACTGGAAGCCCGGAACGGCGGCCTGGAGCGCCTCCTGCATGCGTCTGAGCCAGGCGTTGCGTGTGATCATGGGCGTGCTGTTCATCTGGGTGATGAAATCGCTGCCGTAAGGATCGTGATGAGTGGGGGTGGTTCGTGCAGGATCACGGATGATCTGGGGGACGAGATGGAAGTACTGAACCTTCGACAGGTGCGCGGCGATGGGACGGAACTCATGGTTTGCCGCGATCTGCTCCAGGTGAGTCTGCGTGAGCCTCTCAGGATCCGCATCGTCCTGGGAGTCCGGCCGCGACAGAATGGTCCGGCCGTTGCGTTCCACGAGCTCCGTGTCCACGATCGGACGGTTTCGTCCGCCCTTCTCGCCCCGTACAGCGAGCTGGTACCTCCACGTGGTCTCTGCCTCCTGCAGGGTGACATCGATGATGAGGCGTCCCCCGGCGTAGTTCCGTGCGAACAGGCTCCGAACTTTCTTGAGCCCGCCGCGGCGTTCGATGGCCGATGAGAGCCCACCGCCCGATGCGGCGATATCCGACAGGAAGCGGAAGATATCGAGCAGGTTCGACTTGCCGGCCGCATTCGGGCCGACGATGAACAGACGCTCCCCGACGTCGAACTCCACGCTTTTGAAGTTGCGCCAGTTGCTCGCCTCCAGGTGCGTGATCCTCATCGACGGTACCTGCTCCCCTGCCCGACCATTGACCGGGAGAATTATATAACGTCGAGACGATCACGGGCGACGACGAAGAGGCCGGAGAAGAGACCGGACGACGGCCTCGTCGGAGGGGAGAGGCGAGGGCGCCCGCGCCGCGGGTGGTGGTGGTGTCGCCCCACGGCGAGCGGTGCGGATGCTCAAGCCATGGGCGGTACGGCCGGGCGCCCTCGCGCCAGGCAGCATATCGTGTCTTTCCCCGAAACGGTACCTGTGGACGCCGGCGGATCGGAGGGCGGATCATCCAGTGGCCCTCGCCTGGCCCTCACAGCCCGGTCGGCCGGGGTCACCTGAACCGGGGCGGTCCCGTATGGTGCGGTCATGGACGTCTCCATCAGCCCCTCGCCCCAGCAGGACGCGGTCGAGTCGGTCACCCGCACGGCGCGCTCCGCCCGTCTGGCGCAGCGCGCCGCCTCAGGCGTGCGCCGCGAGCTCAAGGACGCCGGGCTGCACGCCATGGCCGACGGGCTGCTGGCCGGCACGCAGACGATTCTGGCCGCCAACTCCGTCGACGTGGAGCGCGCTCGTCGGGCGGGCATGAGGGAGGGGCTGGTCGACCGATTGACCCTCACCGTCGGGCGCGTCGCCGCCGTCGCCGCCTCCCTGCGCGAGGTCGCCGGCCTGCCCGATCCGGTCGGCCAGATCGTCGACGGCCGGACTCTCCCCAACGGGTTGAAGGTGCGCCGTGTGCGCGTGCCCGTGGGCGTGATCGGCATGATCTACGAGGCCCGCCCCAACGTCACCGTCGACGTGGCCGCTTTGGCCCTGAAGTCCGGCAATGCGGTCGTGCTGCGCGGCGGAAGCGCCGCGCAGCGGACCAACGCCACTCTTGTCGGCATCCTGCGGGACGCCCTGGAGAGCGTCGGTCTGCCCGCGGATCTGGTGACGAGTGTGGACGCCGCCGGAAGGGCGGGCGCCACGGCGCTCATGCGGGCTCGGGGCTTGATCGATGTGCTCGTCCCGCGCGGTGGCGCCGGACTCATCGAGACGGTCGTGGAGGAATCGGCGGTGCCCGTCATCGAGACCGGGTCGGGCAACTGCCACGTCTACGCCGACGCCTCGGCCGACCTCGAGGCGGCCGTGCCGCTCGTCGTCAACGCCAAGACTCAGCGCGTGGGCGTGTGCAACGCCGCCGAGACCCTGCTGGTGCACCGCGACATCGCCGAACGCCTTCTGCCCGCCGTCGCGGCGGCGCTGTGGGATGAGGGCGTCGTCCTCCACGTGGACGCCGCCGCCGAGACCGTGCTGCGTGATTCAGCGGGGCGGGCCGGTCGCGGGGAGCTGCTGGTCGCGGCCACCGACGAGGACTGGGCCACCGAGTACGGCAGCCTTGACCTGGCCGTGCGGGTCGTGGCGGATCTGGAGGAAGCCGTCGATCACATCTCCCGGTGGTCGACCGGGCACACCGAGGCGATTCTCACCCGGGACGTCACAGCTATGAATCGTTTCACGGAGGCGGTCGACTCCGCCGTCGTCATGGTCAACGCCTCGACGCGCTTCACCGACGGCGGTCAGCTGGGTCTGGGGGCGGAACTGGGTATCTCCACCCAGAAGCTTCACGCCCGCGGGCCCATGGGGCCGGCCGCTCTGACAACGACCAAGTGGATCGTCGAGGGCGCCGGTCACGTGCGCCCCTGAGACGACCCCGCCGTATCCCCGAATCTCCGACATCCTGCGCGTCGCCTCATGCGGGAGGGCGTCACACCAGGCGGACGTCGATCCCCGCCTCGCGCATGGCGGCGACATCGGAGGAGCGGGCGTCCTCGTCGGTGATGAGCAGATCGATATCGGCCCTCTCGCAGATCAGGGCGAAGGCGGGTCCGGCGAGCTTGGTGCGGTCCGCGACGACGACGGTACGGCGCGCGGCCCTGACGAATGCGGCGCCCACGGCCGCTTCGCCCTCGTGGGACGCGTAGGCGCCGGTGCGGTCGAGTCCCTCGACGCCCAGGAAGACGGTCCCCACCGAGATCCGGGGGAGGATCAGGTCGGCCAGCGGGCCGGTCAGCTCGTAGGAGCGGGCTCGGGTCACACCTCCGGTGACGACCACACGAACCGTTTGGCGCACGGTCAGCTCGCTGGCGATGTTGACGGCGTTAGTCACGACCGTCACGGGATCCTCCGGGGCGGTCGGGTTCGGCAGGAGCGCGACCTCCCGGGCGACTTCCGTCGTCGTCGTCCCGCCGTTGAGAGCGATGACGTCGCCGGGGCGCACCATCTGGGCGGCCGCGCGGGCGATACGGGCCTTCTGGCGCCCCATGCGGGTCGTGCGGTAGCGCAGTGGGAGCTGAGAGGAGATCGGGTTGGCGCAGGCGCCTCCGCGGGTGCGGGTGATGAGCTGCTGCTGGGCCAGAAGATCGAGATCCCGCCGCGCCGTGGCGGCCGAGACGTCGAGTCGCTTGATAATGTCGTCGATGTGGACGCTGCCCTCCTCGACGACGATGCCCAGGATGGTGGACAGACGCTTGTGGCGGCTCATCGGGTCTCCTTCGCGGGCTCCCCGGGGACCGCACAGCGGGAGCATTGCCGGGGTCGTCGCGGTACCCGCAGCATAAGTCACGCCGGCGCACGGGTACGGGACGGCGGGCTCGACGGGGCGGGCGGGATGATCGATCACGACCGCGTTCACGGCGGGCGTGGCACGAACCGCTGCGCCCCCTGTCCGTGGCAGTATGGGTATGTCTGCGTGCACAGGGCTCGCAGTGACAGAAGGAGCGGTAGTGCCGAACAGCGACAGGGGGGTGGTGCCGATGAGCGGCGCCCCACGCCGGCTGCGCATCGGTCTCATGGGCGGCACCTTCGACCCGATTCATCACGGTCATCTCGTCGCTGCCTCCGAAGTCCAGCACGTCTTCGGGCTCGACGAGGTCATCTTCGTACCGACGCTGACCCAGCCCTTCAAGAAGAACCGTCGTGTCGCGCCGGCGGAGCACCGCTACCTCATGACGGTCATCGCCACCGCGTCGAATCCGCGCTTCACCGTCTCCCGCGCGGACATCGACCGTGGCGGCACGACCTACACGATCGATACCCTTCACGACGTCATCGCGGAGTACCCCGGCGCCGAGCTCTACTTCATCACCGGCGCCGACGCTCTGACGCAAATCCTGACGTGGAAGGACAACGCGGAGATCTTCGACCTGGCCCGCCTGGTCGGCGTCACACGTCCCGGGCATGTCCTGACGGACACCGGCCTGCCGGAGGACAGAGTGTCGCTGGTCGAGGTGCCCGCTATGGCCATCTCGTCCACGGACTGCCGCAGTCGGGTCGCCCAGGGCGGCCCCGTCTGGTACCTCGTGCCCGACGGCGTCGTCCAGTACATCCGGAAGTACGGGCTCTACCGTACGGTGGAGCACCCAGCATCGACGACGTCGATGACCGCTCGTGTCGCACGAGAGCAGTCCCTGAGGAAGGAGAACGACGGTGACTGAGACCACCGACGTCAACCAGAGCCAGCCTGACGTCGCAGAGGACGACGCCGGCCCTCGCCGCAGCCGACGGGAGATGCGGCAGGCCGAGCGCGCGGCCGAGCGCGAGGCCATCCTGACCGGACAGCAACCCCTTCTGACCCGGCGGGAGCTCAAGCGCCTGCGCGAGGAGGCGGCGGCGCTGCGTGCCGCCGTCGCGGCGGGGGAGATCACCCCTGAGCAGGCCAGGGCGCTGCAAGACCCGCTGGCCGAGCAGCCCGAGATCAGGACGCCCAGCCTGGAGGCTGCCGGGAGTCACGCGGCGTCGACCCCCTCCGGATCGGCGGATACGAGGACCGGCGGGTCCACCGGCGTGCGGTCCGATGAGGGCGGGCCGGACCTGCCCGCGTCCGATCAGCGCGCCGCAGGCGAATCCATGGGTCCGACGCCCTCATTCGCCCGGACGCAGGCGGCGCAGACCGCGGGGCGCCCGAGCGGCTCCCGGGAGGCCGCGGCTCCCGGGGCCGGTGCGCGGACGGCGCCCGCGCACGATGACGAGACCGCGACGGCGCGCTCGCAGGCCCCCGTGCCGTCTCCTCTTCTCGCGGGGGCTCACTCCGCCGGCGAACCGCCCCTTTCCGACATCGCTGAGAAGAGGGACGCCGAGTCCGGGGGATATGCCTCGGCACCGGGCCCGGCTTCGCGGGTCGCCGACGTTCCCGAAGACCGCTCGCCCCGGACACCGCTCGCCGGGCGCCCGCCCACGGCCGGCGATGTCGAGCAGGGGCCTGCGCCCGCATCCGGGATCGACAGACCCGGCCCCGAGCATCCGGCGTCGGCCTCTCCCGGTGGGACGGGCGGGCCCATGCGGTCCGCGGCCGCCGGTACGGCCTCTCCTGCTGCCCCGACCGGTCTGGAGGCCTCCGAGGAGCCGGTGCCGCAGGTCGCCAATACGTCGCTGTCCGATGATGACATCGAGGACATTTCCGCACAGCCGACCGGTGTGATGAACGCCGTCAACCTGCCGGCGGCGGCGCCGCCCTACACTGCGGCACCGGCCACGGACGAGCCGGCCGTCATGCCTGAACGGCGCTCCCTGCTCAACCGTGAGACGCCGAGCGCCTCCGAGGCCGGTCACGATGAGGCGACGGGTAGCACGGGGGTCGGCCACGACGCGCCGGAGACGATCGGTCTCGACCGTGAGGCCCCGGGGGCGCCGGGCAGCGGCTTCCAACCCGTCGGCGGTACTGAGGCGGAACCGGAGGAGGCTGCTGCGCCGAGCCCGCCCGCCCCCTCGAGTCCGCCTAATGGTGACGAGCTCGGCACGGGTGCGGCGGCGCAACCTCAGGGCCTGCCCGACTGGGCGACCGAGCCGGCCACCGGCGGGCCGTCGCGCCGACCCATTGTCAGGATCCCCAACGCGGCGCAGGGCGTGCGCACGGTCGATACCGATACGGGCGAGCTCAGCGACGTGCGTCCCGTCGACGAGGAATTCGACGAGATCGACAATCCGCAGTGGCGCGTCCTGCGTCCCGAGGACGAGCAGCAGCCCCCCTCCGGCGGTACCGGCACGCCCGATGCGCCCGACTCGCCGCCATTGAGGGAAGCCGGTTCGGCCTTCGATGAGTCCGGACAGGCCTTCACCCCCTACGGGCCGATGCCGGAGGCGACGCCCGGGGCGGCTCCGCAGCCGGGCGCCCCGGCCCCCCAGCCCGCAGGGGCGCCGGCGCCCGATCAGGACCTGGGATGGGGTTCGCGCACGACTCCCGCAACGACGACAGCGATGGCCTCGATGGGTCCGGTCTCCGAGCGGCCGCGGACGTCGACGATGAGCAGGATCCTGATCATCGTCGCGATCGTCGCGATCGTCGTGCTCGTGATCGGCGCTCTGGTGTGGTTCTTCCTCAACCACGGGGGCTCTAGCTCTGCCAGCGCCTCCACCGTCGGGGCGATTCCGACGTGGACCTCACTGCTGGGCTGAGGGCCCGGCAGCTCGACCACTCCGACCGTTCCGAGGAGACTCGTGCCCGCCACTGACCGCGCCGTCGACCTGACCCGTATCGCCGCCCGCGCCGCCGCTGAGAAGAAGGCGGAGAGGATCATCGCGATCGATGTCTCCGAGCGTCTCGCCCTGACCGATGTCTTCCTCATCATTTCCGGGGGCAACGACCGCCGGGTGCGGGCCATCGTCGACGCCGTCGAGGAGGCCATGCTCGCTGTGGGTGCCAGACGCGTTCAGCGGGAGGGCTTCCAAGAGGCCCGCTGGGTCCTCGTCGATTATGCCGACGTCGTCGTCCACGTTCAGCAGACCGAGGACTACGAGCACTACTCGTTGGAACGGCTGTGGAAGGATTGTCCGCTCATCGAGCTGCCCCAGGACGTCCGGACGCCGACCGATGTCGCGAGCTGATCGTCCTCGCCCATGACGCAGCTCATTTTGTGGCGGCACGGTCAGACCGATGACAACGTCGCAGGCCGAGTCCAGGGGCGGGTCGACACCCCCCTCAACGGGGTGGGGCGCACTCAAGCCGCTTCGGCCGCGCCGGGGCTCGCCGCCCTGAGGCCGACCGCGATCGTGTCCTCGCCTCTCGGACGCGCCCGGGAGACGGCGGAGGCGCTGGCTGCGGTGAGCGGCTTGACCGTGAGCGTCGACGGCGGCCTGGTGGAGCGCTCCTTCGGCCGATGGGAGGGTCTCAGCCGCGCTCAGATCGAGGCGGGTTGGCCCGAGCAGTTCGCCGTGTGGCGCGATGGCGGGGACCCCGAGGGCGTTGGGGTCGAGACGCGCGCTGCGACCGCCTCCCGCGTCGGCGCGATTCTGGAGCGGATCGCCGCGACGGCGGGCGAGGACGCGGTCGTTGTCGTCTCGCACGGAGCGGCCATCACCTTGGGCGCCACTCGCCTCCTCGGGCTTGATCCTTCGGCGTGGTTCGGTTTGCGCGGTCTGGACAACTGCCACCACGCCGAGTTGGGGCGCACGGCGCGCTCGCCGGGCTGGGTGCTCGTCCGCTGGAACGGGGGCGGGGGGCGGGCCGCTTCCGCAACGAGCGGGATGATCAGCGGATTCCTGTCGTAGCACCGTGCCCGAGCGAGGTCCGTCGTCACAGGGTGAGGCACCGCACGCGAGGTGGATTTGCCCATGAGGCCTGGACTTCATACAGTTATGCCCGTCGCCCGCGGGGCGGCACCCGCGTTCGGGGCTATGGCGCAGTTGGTAGCGCGCTTCCATGGCATGGAAGAGGTCGGGGGTTCGAATCCCCCTAGCTCCACGATCCGCATAAGGGTTCACTCATGGGGCTATGGCGCAGTTGGTAGCGCGCCCCCACGTTGTGGGGGAGACGGGGGTTCGATTCCTTCTAGCTCCACTGGTCGGCGGCAGTCACCTACGGGTGGCGGTCGTTTTCGTTGGAATGGCGCCAGAATGTTTGGTGGTAGCACGTCGACTCATGCCCGGGGGTTGGCAGGAGGTCATGGCCGCGCTGCGCAATTTGGCTATCAGCCTCATCCGGCTCCTCCACGGCTCCGGCGTCTCCATCACCACCAGCTCCCTGACAAGAGACCCGAAGCGAGTTATCAGGTCACTGATCCATTGGGTGGGCGGTAGCGCTGTAGCCGCTTGCGAGGACGGGGTGTCTTAGTCGAGCAGCGGCCCGACAGCTCGACCCAGCCAGCCGCTGCTGCCGGTCTGGATGGCGCCCTGTACCGGTCACCGTGGTTGAACCGGTGGGGTCGGCACCGAGCGTTGCGAGTCGATGAGTGGGCCGTTGACCGTCAGTTGTACGTCGGAGCCGCCGGTGGCAGTCACTACTGACGTGACGTGCATGCCTTGTCGCACTGAGCGATCTGCGTCCGGGTCATCATGGTGGGGGTCGCCGCGGGGCCGGCACTGCTTCAGTGTCTGCGGGCGTAGGGCTAGCGGTGCGGATGACGCCGGGTCGTCCCCGCTTCCGGCCCGAGTCTCATACCCCCACCACGGTCGCTAGTACGAGAATCGTTGCACCGACTCTCCTACGCGCCCGATGGGTCATAGCACGTCGATCCGTCGTTCCTGTTGCCGTGCCCCTGGGAACGGGTCACGGTCCTGGACACGAGGCGGATGGGGCCAGGGGGATGCGATCGAACTCGTCGCTCTTGCCGATCTTGAGACAGGCGTTCTGGACGACCTCGTTGACGTTGGACGGCTTTCCGATGCGATCGCGCTGTTTGACGGCCGTTGAGGCGACGACTCCGGACAGGTCCCGGCCCCTGATCGTTCGGGCTTCGTCCGGCTCCTCGAGGGACGCGGCCGGTGGTCCGGAGGCCTTGAAGTCGAAGCGTCCCGCCTCGGTGCGGTTGACCTGGCTCTCGTTCGCGCCCTGCGGGCCTCTCGTGCGGGGCCGACGGGGCGCCGCAACGGGATATTCATCTGATGGCCGCGATGTTCGACTTGACCGAGCTCACGGGTGTTCATGCTGTCCAGGCCCGTACCGCCATGGTCGGCATCTGGCAGGCGCTCGCCTCGTGAACATGGGCCGGCCTAGGCGGGCTGATCGCGGGCCTGCTGATAACCCCGTCTCTCACCTTATCACCTCCTGCCCGACCCGCCCGGGGCACCCCGGAGGCGCCAGACCAGGTTCTCGCAGACTCGTCAGCAGACGCCACCGGCTCAGGATCCATCCTGGATTCCAGTGCTGGAGTTGATCAGTCGACTCCTGACGCGTTCTCCACCAGTGTTGTCGACACTGCGCGCAACGGGTAGGACATCACTCGCTACATCGTCGCGGTCAGGAAGACAGACGAGGTCTGCGCCTCCACCAGTTGTGGCATATAAAGTCCCTCTCAACCGTTTCCCGGCACGCCCGGACCCACCTCGAGGGGGAACTAACCCCACACGTGGAGAGTGCTCATCGAGATGATGACGTCTCGTTAATTATTCATATTAACGCTGCTAACGATGAGTCGGGTTTCTGCTCGATGCACGTGTCTAAGTTCGACGGCCGGTGGTGGCTCAGCGGCTGAATTCTGACCTCGGCTCCCATGCGCTCGTCGGTCGCGTCGGGCTGGCGTCCAACCCATCCGCCTGCCTCCAATCGTCTGAGAACTCCCGTCATGGTGGCCAGGTGAGTGCGGATGCGTCGGCCCAGCTGGGCGGGGTGGCGGTCCCTCGTACGCTCTCCGGGCGCCGTTGCGGTCGCCTACGGCGAGGGGCGGGTCTGAACGAGTGCGTCCGCGAGGCCGCGCCGGCGCCGATCACGAAGCTGCTGGACTGCCACGGCCCGCAGTACATCGACCTCGCCCTGACGTTCGGCTTGAACTCCGGCGCCGAACGCCGCGAGGGCGGGCGGGAGGCCGCTCGGAGCGTCGACTCGGCCCCAACGGGCGCCGAATCCTATAGTCTCTGGCCGTATCGACCAGGACACTCTCAGGGGACAGCGATGAGCCATGTGGCATGCGGGATCGACATCGGCGGATCGGGTGTCAAAGGGGCTCTCGTCGCCCTCGATACCGGTCAGTTCGTGGGTGAGCGGGTGCGCATCCAGACTCCGCGGCCCTCCACCCCCGAGGCGGTGGCGCAGGTGTGCCGTCAGATCATCGACCGGCTCGGCGTTGGTTCCGACGTGCCCGTCGGCATCACTTTCCCCGCGCCCATCGTCCACGGGACCGTGAGGTTCATGGCGAATCTCGACAAATCCTGGGAGGGGATTAATGTCGATGAGCTCATGACCCGCCTCCTGGGGCGCCGCTCCTACGCCCTCAACGACGCCGACGCCGCCGGCCTGGCCGAGATCGCCTACGGGGCGGCGCAGGGCATGGCCGGCACCGTCATCGTCACCACGCTGGGCACCGGTATCGGGTCGGCCGTCATCGTCGACGGCACGCTCGTGCCCAACACCGAGCTCGGCCACCTCGAGATCGACGGCCACGACGCCGAAACCCGCGCCTCCTCGGGGCAGAGAACGCTTCACGACATGTCGTGGAAGAAATGGGCCAAGCGCCTGCAGCGCTACTACTCGCACGTCGAGATGCTCTTCAGCCCGGACTTGTTCGTCGTCGGCGGGGGAGTGTCGAAGAAGCATGAGAAGTTCCTGCCGCTGCTGCGGTTGCGTACTCCGATCGTACCGGCCGCCCTGCTCAATACCGCCGGCATCGTCGGCGCCGCCTGGCGGGCCTCCCGGGTCGGGTGAGCGATCCACCCGATGAGGCCCCGCGGACGGGGCCGGGCGGCCGTCAGCAGAACGCCGCGGCCGTCGCCAGGCGCAGGGCGTCCTGGAAGCGCGTCTGCCGGTCGACCGCGCTCATGTCGCCGGAGTGGTCGAGCAGGTGGTCGGAGACGGTGAGCACCGCCAGGGCCCGCCGCCCGTACTCGGCCGCCGTCCCGTACAGGGCCGCGGCCTCCATCTCCACGCACAGCGTTCCGTAGGCGGCCAGACGTTCGGTCTGCCCCTCGGGCGTGAGGTAGAAGTGGTCGCGGGAGATGATCGTGCCGATGTGGGTGCGCTCGACGATGCCCGCAGCGACGGCCTCCCGGTAGGCGGCTTCCGCCATGTGGAAGTCCGCGACGGCGCAGAAGCCGATGCCCGGGATGCGCAGTTGGTTCATGGACGAGTCGGTGTGCGCGCCGGTGGCGATGACGACGTCGCCCACGCTGACACGCTCGCTGATGCCGCCGGCCGTGCCCACGCGGATGATGCGTTCGACGCCGAACTGGTCGAACAGTTCGGTGGCGTAGATCGTCAGGGAGGGCTGGCCCATGCCCGAGCCCATGACGCTCAGCCGCTTGCCGTCCACGGTTCCGGTGAAGCCCAGCATGCCGCGCACGTCGGTGACCAGGCGGGGCCGGGTCAGAAGGGTCTCGGCGATGCGCCGAGCACGCCCGGGGTCCCCGGGCATGAGGACGGCGGGGGCGAAGTCGCCGGGCTCGGCGGCGATGTGCGGGGTGGCCATGAGGTCCTTCGAATTGCTGATCGGTTGTGGAACGGTCGCGGAGCAACGAGCCCGGTGAGCGCGGCGGGGCGAGATCCGTCACTGCAACGCGCTGACCGGTCCAGTGTCGCACACCATCGGCCACCACCGGCGTCCCAGATCGTGGTATACCATTCGTCCGCTCCGGGGGCGGGGCTACGGTGCATGGGTTCCCGTCCTCGCGCCTGTCTCGCAGGCCGATGACGCTGCTCGCACGGCGTCGCTCACGGCGCTCGTCCATTAGATACTCAGACGACAGAGGCTTCACCATGTCCTCCATCCCCACGACCTCATCGCCGGCGCGCGAGCAGTGGAGCGGCCAGCTCGGATTCCTCATGGCTGCCATCGGCTCGGCCATCGGTCTGGGCAATATCTGGCGCTTCCCCGGTGTCGCCTACACCAATGGCGGCGGCGCCTTCATCGTTCCCTACATCGTCGCCCTCCTGGCCGCCGGCATCCCCTTCCTCCTGCTCGACTACGCCTTGGGGCACCGCTACCGGGGGTCGGCTCCGGCGGTCTTCCGCCGCCTGTCCCGGCGCTTTGAGTGGCTCGGATGGCTCCAGGTCTTCATCTGCTTCGTCATCATGACCTATTACGCGGTCATTGTGGCCTGGTCCCTGCGCTACACCGTTTTCTCCTTCACCACCGCCTGGGGGAATGATGCCAGCGCGTTCTTCTCCTCCTACATCGGGGTCGGCGAGCTGTCCGGCTCGAACCCCGCCTACTCCGCGATGCCGGTGAGCGGGGTCGTCATTCCGCTGCTCATCGTGTGGTTCTTCGGCCTGTACACCATCGCGCGCGGCGTCTCCAAGGGGGTCGAGACGGCCAACAAGGTCTTCCTGCCGCTCCTGGTGCTCATGTTCCTCATCCTGGTGGTGCGCGCGCTTCTGCTGCCGGGCGCCACCGACGGCCTCAACGCCCTGTTCACGCCCCAGTGGGGTGCCCTGCTCGACCATCGCGTGTGGATGGCGGCCTTCGGACAGATCTTCTTCTCCTTGTCCATCGGATTCGGCATCATGCTCACCTACGCCTCCTACCTGCGTTCCCGCTCCAACCTCGTGGGAACGGGGCTCGTGGCCGCCTTCGCCAACTCCTCCTTCGAGGTGCTGGCCGGCGTCGGAGTTTTCGCGACCCTGGGCTTCATGGCCTGGGCCCGGGGCGTCGCGGTCTCGGATCTGTCCGGCATCTCCGGTCCATCCTTGTCCTTCGTCACCTTCCCCACCGTGATCTCCGAGATGCCCGGGGGCGCGCTCTTCGGCGTTCTGTTCTTCGGCTCCTTCTCGATGGCCGGCTTGACCTCCTTCATCTCCATCATCCAGGTTGTGGCGGCGGGCTTCTCCGAGAAGTTCGGCTGGTCCACGCCCAGGGCGACCCTCGTGTGCGGGCTGCCCTCCGCGGCGCTGTCCTTCGTCCTGTTCGGCACCTCCTCGGGCCTGTACGACCTCGACGTCGTCGACGCCTACATCAACTACATCGGTGTTGTCGGCGCTGCGATCGTCGCCTGCGTAGGCGTGGGGATCGTGCTGAACAGGCTCAAGGTCCTTCAGCGCCATCTCAACCTCGTCTCCGAGACCCGAGTGGTGGGCATCTGGTGGCGCGTCATGATCGCGCTGGTCGTCCCCGCCCTGCTGGGGGTCATGTTCGTCCAAACGGTGTGGTCCTACGCGACCGCGGGCTACACCTACTCCAGGAACTTCGAAGCGGTTTTCGGCTGGGGGATGCTCCTGCTCGTGGCGGTGGCGACAGCCGTCTTCACGCTCCTGCCCTGGAGGACGCCAGTGGACTCCCACGAGCCCGTGGACCTCGATGTGCTCGAGGGGGTGATGAGATGAGCGCACCCGCCATCATCCTCATGCTGGCCGCCATGATCATCATCTGGGGCGGGCTGGCGGTATCGGTGACCGCCCTCCTAGTGCGCGGGCGGCGGGAGGACAGCGAGGCGAGGGCTGAGGCCTTCGCTCGGGCCCACGCCAACCTGCGTGGGGATCCCGACCGGCCCTGAACCTGTCCCCGCCAGGCTCGCGGGGTCGTCCCTCCGACCGCCGCGGACGCTCTCGACACGCACGGGTGGCGGCGGCTCCACCACCGATCCGTGCGACACAATGCAGCCATGGTTGACACCGCAGACACCGTAGAAGTCCCTGACGCCCTGTCCACGGCCTCGTCCGACATGGTCCCCCGCCTGGTCGCCTTCGACCTCGATGACACCCTGGCGCCCTCCAAGTCGCCTATGCCCGCGCCCATGGCCGCCGCCCTGCGCGCTCTGCTCGACGTCGTGCCCGTATGCGTCATCTCCGGCGGAAGGCTCGGCCAGTTCCGCGATCAGGTCCTGGCCCGTCTCGACGCCACCGACGAGGAGCTGGATCGCCTCCACCTTATGCCCACGTGCGGGACGCGCTACTATGTCCACGCCGCGCCTGTTCCGGCGGTGAATGGGACCGGGGGCGTCCGGACCGAGCACTCCGAGGGGGAGGACGGAAAGGGCGGGATCTGGACACTCGTCTACGCCAACGATTTGACCCCCGCCCAGGTGGAGGAGGGCTTCGCGGTCGTCGAGGCCGAGGCTCGGCGCCTGGGCCTGTGGGAGGAGCGGACGTGGGGGCCGGTCCTGGAGGATCGCGGCTCTCAGATCACTTTCTCGGCGCTGGGCCAGGAGGCGCCGCTGGACGCCAAGAAGGCCTGGGACCCCACAGGGGAGAGGAAGGGGCGGTTGCGCGACGCCGTCGCCGCCCGCCTGCCCGAACTCGAGGTCCGCTCCGGCGGCTCCACGAGCGTCGACATCACCCTCAAGGGCGTTGACAAGGCCTACGGCATGACCCATCTGGCCGCTCAGACCGGCATCGCCTTGGAGGACATGCTCTTCGTGGGCGATCGACTCGACGCCGAGGGCAACGACTACCCCGTCAAGGCGCTGGGCGTGCCCTGCCATGCCGTGACCGGGTGGGAGGACACTTCCGCCTACACGACCGCCCTGGCTGCACGGATCGCTGGGTTCCACGGGAACTGAACCGTGCCCGGGGATCAGGCCAGGCCGATGACGGCGGCGCGCGCATGGCGGTCGGCGGTCGACGCCGTCAGGGCACCGGCCGCTCGGGCGCGCGCCGCCTGCTCGCGGTGGTGGACGGGGCGCACCGTGCGCTTCCGCAAGGTCGTGCGCGCGTCCGTGCTGCTCGCCGTCACCTGCCCGGCCTGCCTGTGCGTCGGCGCGGCGACGGCCACGGCTTCCAGCCCTGTCGGCCCCCATGAGGCCCAGTGGTCGACGACCCTCGACTCGACCGTCACCCTTGACCTGGGCCCCCTGGGACAGGTCGCCCTCGACTCGCCGGCCGGGATCCTGGGGGTGAAGGTGGTTCTAGGGCGGATCCCGGGAGGGGCGGAGCCCGACGCGGCCCGCCAATCCACGCTCGGGCAGGCGCTGAGTTCCGACGGCGCCGCCTATATCGCTCTGGTCACCCATCCCGACCTCACCATCGAGCGGGGAGTGCGGGCTCTCGTCGACGACGCCTTCAGACGTGCCGGATTGATGGAGTCGGTCGTGCTGTGCCTGGTGGCCGCCGGGCGTCTGGCCGCAGGCGGCCGGCTGCGCGACGCCGTACGCGTGACCCTGGCGCACAAGACCTCCTCCGCCCTGCTGACCGTCACGGGCGTTGTAACCGTCGTGGCGCTGCTCGTGCCGGCCCTGCGCTCCGAGCCGGTGACCGGTGGCCGCCTGGAGGTGCTGGCGGGCACCCCGCTGGAGCGGGCCCGCGTCTCCGGGCGCATCGCCGACGTCGTCCAGGCCTACGGCGGGAGGGTCACCGCGTTCCTGGAGGACAACACCGCCTTCTACGATGCCGCCGGCACCAACCTGCGCAACGCCTGGGACGCCTCTCAGGCCACTGAGGGGAGGGCGGGTGCCACGGCCGCGGACGGCGCCGTTGAGACCGAGCAGCTTCACCAACGGACCGACGGGGCGTCCGCGGCGGCCACGGCGTCCCCCGACGCCTCGCCCCCGACTGATTCCGCGTCATCGGGCGGTGATCCGTCCGGCGGCCCGATTTCCCCGCCGCTCTCGACGACGGCTGCGGACGCCGTGCGCGACCGGGGCGCCATCACCGCGGCCCTGACCACCGATCTGCACTGCAACCTCGACGTCATCGCTTTCGCCGGGCTGCTCGATGCACTGGCGGGCGCTACCGTCCACATGGACGACGGCGACCTGACCATGACAGGTTCTGAGCCCGAGCAGGTGTGCGTCGATGCCCTTCAGGACGCGGTTCCCGACGGCATCGCCCGAGTGGCGACCATCGGCAACCACGATTCGACCTTCACCGCTGAGCGCTTGCGCGCCCTCGGTTGGACGGTGACCGACGGCGACATCGAGCAGGTCGGCGGGCTGCGCGTCCTGGGTGACGTCGACCCGGACCGCAGCCCTCCCGGCGGGACCTTCCAGCGCGGCGAGGAGGACGCCACCGATGTCGGAGCGCGTCTGGCCACCGTTTCCTGCCGGAGGGCGCGCAGGGGCGGGGGGAATGATGGAGCCGATATCGTCCTCATCCACCAGCCGGCGACCTTCGGCCCCCTCGTTGAGGACGGCTGCGCTCCGCTGCTCGTGGCCGGGCACGTCCATCAGGAGCAGGGGATGAGCGTGACTCGGGGCACGAACCTCGACGTCGCCCACCTCGTCTCCGGAGCGGGTAAGGGCGGAACCTCGTTGGGGCGAGTCACGCAGGACGCCTACCTGCACGTCCTGTCCTTCGACGCCGACGGTTCCCTGCTCGCATGGCGCGCAGTGGTGCTCCACCCCGACGCGTCGGTCACCGTGGGCGCTTGGAGGCCGGTGCCCGCCCTGGGTCCCGATGCGGTGGAGGGGACGACCATCGGAGGGGACGATGAGGCACAATGAGACAGCTGCGTTCCCGCCGCACCCGATAACCCGCTGAGACGACCCGGACCACGAGGAGGTACCGATGGCGCGCGTGCCCACCGAGGCGGAGATCGACGCCATGAGCGCCGATGAACTCGACGCCTACCTCGCCGACGCTCCCAGTGGGAGGGGGGCGGTTGACGACGCGACCGGGACCCGCGGGGCCGCGCAGGACGCGGCGCCCGACGAGGCCGGTCGGGCCGCCTGGTCGATCGCCACCGGTGCGGGACGAGGCTACGCCTGGCTGCTCATTATCGGCTCCCTCATCGGGATCGCGGCCTGCTGGGAGCTTATGACCAGTGAGCTGAGACTCATCAGGCAGCCGCTGGCGAATCTGTCGTGCGACATCAACCCGCTCGTCTCGTGCGGCGACTCCCTGAACGTATGGCAGGGCAATCTGCTCGGCGTGCCCAATTCGTTCATCGGTGCGATGGCCTTCGCGGTGCTCCTGTTCGTCGGTGCGCTGCTCGCCTGCGGCCAGCGCCTGCCCCGCTGGGTGTGGTGGGGCCTGACGGCGGGGACTGTCATCGGAATCGGTTTCGTCGTGTGGTTCCTGACCGTCTCGATCCTCGCCTTCGGCAAGCTGTGCCCTTTCTGCATGGTCATCTGGGCGGTGACGATCCCGATCGCCGCACTCACCTGGGGCGAGGCCGCGCAGGGCGGTCATCTGGGCCTGACCGCCCCGGCGGCCCGGCGCCTGCACGGAGCGCGCTGGTATCTGGCCGGCGTCATGTATGTGGCCGTCGTCGTCACGATCCTGATCGCCTTCCGGGACGGCTGGGCGGCGATGCTGCGATGAGTCCCGCCGACGGGGTTCAGACCCCGGCGGAGGTCTCCGCTGTGACTCAGGACTACCTCAAGGCAGTGTGGGCCGCCTCCGAGTGGGGCGGGTCGGGGGCCTCGATCACCGGCCTGGCGCGACGGATGAGGGTCGCGCCGTCCACGGCCTCGGAGAACGTGGGTCGACTGGTCGAGGCGGGTCTGCTCGAGCACGAGCCCTACAGGGCCGTCACCCTCTCCCGGCTGGGGTACCGCCTGGCCATGGGGATGGTGCGCCGCCACCGACTCCTGGAAACCTACCTGGTCGAGCGCCTCGGCCTGAGTTGGGACGAGGTGCACGCCGAGGCCGAGGTCCTCGAGCACGCCGTCTCCGAGCGGCTCCTGCGGGCGCTCGACGAGGCCCTCGATCGCCCGGTCCGCGACCCGCACGGCGACCCGATCCCCACCCCCGAGGGCCGTGTCATTCAGCCCGCGCTGTACAGCGTCGACATGATGCCGGTGGGCCAAACCGGCGTCGTGGGTCGCATCAAGGATTGCCCGCGGACCCTGCGCCGTCTCGCCCGGGCGGGCATAGGCCTGGGCACGTCGGTGACAGTGACCGACCGCGGCACCATGTCCGCCGTCGTCCTGGGGGAGAAGCGCCGCAAGGCCACCGTGGTGCGCGCCGCTCGCCCGGCCGGGCAGTCCGCCGATGAGCCCGGCGACGTCGTCCTGCCGATGGGGCACATGTGGGTGCTGGCCTAGGCTAGTGCCATGGCTGCCCCCCGAACCCCCGAGACCTCCGTCTTCACCAGGATCATCAACGGCGACATCCCCGGGCGTTTCGTCTGGGCCGATGACGTGTGCGTCGCCTTCGCCACCATCGAGCCGCAGACCCCCGGCCACGTTCTGGTCGTGCCGCGTATCGTGTTCGACTCCTACGTCGATGCCAATGACGCGACCGTCGCTCATCTGTCGGTGATCGCCAAGCGCATCGCCGCCGCCCAGGTCCGCGTCTTCGACGCCCTGCGTCCGGGCATCGTCGTCCTCGGGCTGGACGTGCCCCACCTGCACATTCACGTGCTCCCGTTGCACGAGGCCGCCGACATCGCCCCGTCTGCCGCGCGGGCGGCCGACGACGCGCAGCTCGACGAGGCGATGACCCGTCTGCGCGAGGGGCTGCGCGAGGACGGGTGGGGCCAGTTCGTGCCCGTGCGGATGGACTCGCCCGCCCTCGCCTGAGCCCCCTCTCGCCGTTCTCTTCTTCTCCGCCTTCGTTCCCGCTCCGATGCCGGCGGCAGCGGCTGGCGGTTGGGTGCAGTTCGCCGTGATCCGTGCCTCACGCCCGCGCCTCGGACGGCGCGGGGCGACGACGCGGATCGGGGATAGGCTGGGCGGCGTCAGCAGGTGCGTTCCCACTCGTTCTGCGCGAAGTCTCGCGGATACGGGCGCACCGCCGGCGCCCGATGCATGTGCATTCACGACCACGGAAGAGAAAGCGCTCCTTCGATGACGGAGAACCAAACCCCCCAGGGCGACGACGCGATGCCGATGCGCTACACGGCGGCCCTGGCCGAGACCATCGAGACCTCCTGGCAGGACCGCTGGGAGGCCGAGGGCACCTTCCATTCCGACAATCCCGTGGGCGCGCTCGCCGGGCCCCGGGCGGCCGAGGACAAGTTCTTCCTGCTCGACATGTTCCCCTACCCTTCGGGCAAGGGATTGCACGTGGGGCACCCGCTGGGCTACATCGCCACCGATGTCGTAGCCCGCTTCACCCGCATGACCGGCAGGAATGTGCTCTACACGATGGGCTACGACGCCTTCGGCCTGCCCGCGGAGCAGTACGCGGTCGCCACTGGGCAGCACCCGCGCGTCTCCACGGAGGCGAATATCGCCACCATGCGCCGCCAGCTGCGGCGTCTCGGTCTGTCCCACGACCCGCGCCGCTCCATTCAGACCATCGACACCGACTACGTGCGGTGGACGCAGTGGATCTTCCTCAAGATTTTCGGCTCCTGGTTCGATCCGGCCGCACCGCGCCGCGACGGGCGCGGCCGTGGTGCCGCCCGACCCGTGAGCGAGCTGGTGGACAAGCTGAAGAGCGGCGAGGTCCCCACACCCGACGGGAGGTCCTGGGCGAAGCTGAGCGCCGGAGAGCGAGCCGATGTCATCGACTCCCACCGGCTGGCCTACGTCTCCTCCGCACCGGTCAACTGGTGCCCGGGTCTGGGCACGGTGCTCGCCAATGAGGAGGTCACGGCCGAGGGCCGCTCCGAGAGGGGCAATTTCCCGGTTTTCAAACGCAACCTGCGTCAGTGGATGATGCGCATCACCGCTTATGCGGACCGCCTGGTCGCGGACTTGGACACGGTCGACTGGCCGGAGAAGGTCAAGCTCATGCAGCGCAACTGGATCGGCCGCTCCGAAGGCGCCGAAGTGGACTTCGCCGTCGAGGGCGCCGGGGCCGGCGGCGCCGTGACGACCCTGACCGTCTACACCACGCGCCCCGATACGCTCTTCGGCGCCACTTTCATGGTCGTGGCTCCCGAGCACCCTCTGCTGGGGGGGCTTCCGGGGGCCGGGGTCGACAACGACGCCGCGGCATTGGCCGTCCCGGCCGCCTGGCCCGAGGGCACTCGCGAAGCCTGGAAGGGCGGCCATGCCACGCCCGGGCGGGCTGTTGCCGACTACAGGGCCGTTGCCGCTGGTGCGACGCAGGCCGAGCGCACCGACGAGAGCCGCGCCAAGACCGGTGTCTTCACGGGTCTGTTCGGCGTCAACCCGGTCAACGGGCAGCGCGTGCCGATCTTCGTGGCCGACTACGTCCTCATGGGCTACGGCACCGGGGCCATCATGGCCGTGCCCGCTCATGACGATCGCGACTGGGCCTTCGCTCGCGCCTACGACCTCGATATCGTCCAGACCATCGGCCCGGCCGATGACCCGCGCGGGGTCGACCTGGCCGCGGGCGCGTTCACCGGCGACGGCGTCGCCGTCGACTGCGCGAATGAGGAGATCAGCCTGAACGGGATGAGTAAGGAGGAGGCCAAGACCGCCATGACCGCCTGGCTGGAGTCCAAGGGCGCCGGCCGTGGTGCGGTGACCTATCGCCTGCGCGACTGGCTGTTCTCCCGTCAGCGCTACTGGGGCGAGCCCTTCCCCGTCGTGTGGGACGAGGACGGTCATGCCCATGCCCTGCCGGAGACCTCCCTGCCCGTCGAGCTGCCCGAGGTCTCCGACTACTCGCCGCGCTCCTACGACCCCGACGACGCGGCCTCCTCCCCTCAGCCGCCACTGGGCAAGGCGAAGGACTGGGTCGAGGTCGAACTCGATCTGGGGGAGGGGAGACGGACCTACTACCGGGAGACCAACACGATGCCTCAGTGGGCGGGCTCGTGCTGGTACGAGCTGCGCTACATCGACCCGACCGACGAGGATGCGCTCGTCGACCCGGCCAACGAGGCCTATTGGATGGGTCCGCGCCCTGAGGCCGGCAACGTCTCCGGGGGCACGGACCTGTACGTGGGCGGCGTTGAGCACGCCGTGCTGCACCTGCTGTACTCCCGTTTCTGGCACAAGGTGCTGTTCGACCTGGGGATCGTCTCCTCCAGCGAGCCGTACCACAGACTGTTCAACCAGGGGTATGTCCAGGCCTACGCCTACACCGACTCCCGCGGCCAGTACGTGCCGGCGGACGAAGTCGAGGAGTCTTCGGCCGGGGACGGCTCCGCCGTGTTCACCTGGCGGGGGCGACCCGTCGCCCGCGAGTACGGCAAGATGGGCAAGTCCTTGAAGAACATCGTCACGCCCGACGACATGTACGCCGCTTACGGCGCGGACACCTTCCGCGTCTATGAGATGAGCATGGGGCCGTTGGATCAGGACCGGCCCTGGGATACCCGAGCCGTCGCCGGGTCCCAGCGCTTCCTGCAGCGTCTGTGGCGCAACGTCGTCGACGAGACCACCGGTGAGACGATCGTCTCGGAGGAGAGCGCCGACGAGGAGACCCGTCGCCTCGTGGCGCGCACCGTCGTGGGCGTGCGTGAGGACTATGAGGGTATGCGGTTGAACACCGCGATCGCCAAGCTCATCGTGCTCAACAATCACCTGACGGGTCTGAAGAAGGTTCCCCGCGAGGCCGTCGAGGCGCTCACCCTCATGACCTCCCCGGTCGCCCCGCACATCAGCGAGGAGATCTGGAGGCGTCTGGGGCACGAGCACTCCCTGGCTTACGAGGACTTCCCGGAGGTCGCCGACGAATCGCTGCTGGTGGCGGAGAGCGTCACCTGCGTCGTTCAGGTCAAAGGAAAAGTGCGCGACCGCCTCGAGGTCGACCCCGGCATCGATGCCGCCGAGCTGGAGAGGCTGGCCCTGGCCGCTCCCGGTGTCGTGCGCGCCCTAGACGGGCGCGACGTGCGCAAAGTGATCGTCAAGGCCCCCCGCCTGGTCAGCGTCGTTCCCCAGTAGCCGCCCGGTGGCTGCGGCGGTCGGTTTTCTCGCCGCCGCGGTCCTCGCTCATTCTCCGCTCTCTGGCCGGGCGGGGTCGGTTCGGCTCCGCGTCATAACGCGGGGATCTCCCATCAGCGCTCGCTGCTGACGGGGGAGAGCGTCGAGCTGGTGGGCGGCGTCGAGGACGTTCTGCTCGCTCATGCCGTGGGCACGGGCCTCGGCCAGCAAGGTGCGCAGGCGCGCGTACCAGTCGGCGGCACGCTTGGCCCTGATGATCGGCAGGCGCACGAGAACCCAGCATGCCAGAGCCGCTCTGATCTGAACGACGACGACTAGGCTCGGCAGGCCGGGTCTGCGGGCGCCGACCTCGCTGAGATGGAACCAGATGAGGAGCGCGATCGCGGCGATCGTGACGGTCGCGCAGATGCGGTGCCAGAGGCGAGTGGCCCGGAGGACGACCGGGTGGTGGATACGGTCGGCGGGCACCGAGACCCCGAAGGGGACCGTATCCCTGGATATGGTCAAAATCGCCCAGAGCAGGACACCGATGACGATGGTCGTCACGACCATCGACGCGGTGCAGGCGAGCATCGGAGGCCTCCTCACGGACGAGGGACGTCGACGCGACGGGCGGCTACCCTGGCGATGCACTCACCACTGCGTTACTTACATTGTTCACGATAACACAGATAGCGCGGGGCGTCGCCGAACCCTCCCCCGTCGATCGGCGGCGCTCTGTCCTGGGCGTGGAGTGCCATTAAGGACAATCCGATCGTCCTGTTAGTCGGTTTCGCCGTCTGGATGATCCTGTGCGGGATCGGGGTGAACGGCCACTACGAACTCAACGGAGTGCAGCACAGCTACGGTTTCGCCTGGGGAGCTCCCATCACAATCGTCGCATCGCTGTTCTCCATGATCGCTCTGGCGCATGTCTGTCTGGCGGTCGCCTCGGGACGGCGCGTCACTTTCACGGACTTCGTGACCTTCCCGAACTTCGGCCAGGCCCTCCTGACCTCCTTCCTGACCTACCTGGCCGTGGTCATCGGATCCCTCCTGTGCATCATCCCGGGCGTCGCCGCCGCATTCCTGCTCTTCTTCGCCTGGTTCATCGTCGTGGACCGGGGGACGAGCGCTGGTGACGCGATGGCCTTCTCCTACCGGATCCTGTCGGCCAACGTAGCCGACCTCTTTCCATTCGCGCTTGTGGGGTTCGTCCTCATGCTTCTGGGAATCGTCACCGTCATCGGATGGATCCTCACCTTCCCGTTGACGGCTCTCATGTCCGTTTACGCCTACGTGCGCATCCAGGGGCGTGACGTCGTCCGCTACTGACCGCCCCGGTTCGGGGCCGGCGGTCTCCCGCGTGTCCGGCCACCGGAGCGGCGCCGGACGCGCTGCCGGGACGCGCGGTTCGCACGCTCCGGGGCGCGGGGCGACGTAGGCTGAGCCAGCCCAGCGGCTCGTCGCCGAACTCGATCCGAGGAGACCCATGCACCTCCAGTGGTGGTCCGTCCTGCCCTTCGCCACGATGCTGGCCTGCATCGCCGTCCTTCCGCTCGTGCCCGCCACAACCCTCTGGTGGGAGCGCCGCACTAGCCAGTTCGCCGTCGCTCTGGTCCTCGGTCTGCCCGTGGCCGTGTGGATGTGGATCGCCGGAGGCTGGCGGGTCGTGTTCGCCTCCATCGTCGAGTACGGGCAGTTCATCGCTCTGCTCCTGGCCCTCTTCATCGTCTCCGGCGGCATCTTCCTCAAGGGCGACATCGAGGCCACGCCGCGCAGCAATACCGTTTTCCTGGCCATCGGCGCCGTTCTGGCCAGTTTCGTGGGTACGACCGGCGCGGCCATGCTGCTCATCCGGCCGCTGCTCAACACGAACGCCGAACGTCGCTACCGGGTCCACACGGTCCTGTTCGCGATCTTCATCGTGGCCAACTGCGGCGGATTGCTGACACCTTTGGGCGACCCTCCTCTCTTCCTCGGGTTCTTGCGCGGCGTACCCTTCATCTGGACCCTCCGCCTGCTGCCCGAGTGGCTGTTCGTCAATGCGATGCTGTTGGCTGCCTACTTCGCGCTCGACACCTACTATCATGCGCAGGAGCCCGCCGTCTCCGTGCGTCTGGATCGCGCTGAGATCGAGCCCCTCGGCCTGCGCGGGGCCACCAACTTCGTTTGGTTCCTCGTCATCATCCTGGCCGTGGCCTTCGCCCCGTCCATCGATGTCGAGGCCATCGAGGCCGGGAGCGCCACCGTCATGAACTGGGTGCCGCTGCGCGAGATCATCATGCTCGCGGCGGCCGGCGCCTCGTACGCTCTGGGCGACAAGCGGGCGCGTTTCAGGGACAACCAGTTCGAGTGGGGGCCGATCGTCGAGGTCGCCACCCTGTTCATCGGCATCTTCTTGACCATGATCCCGGCCCTGCACTACCTCGACGAGGTGGCCGGCTCGCTGCCGCTGAATCAGGTCACATTCTTCATCTTCACCGGGGGCCTGTCCTCCGTGCTGGACAATGCCCCGACCTACGCGACCTTCTTCGAGATGGCCGGGCAGGTGGCCCATCCCGGGGGAGGAACGGTCGCCGGGGTGCCCGAGGTCTACCTCGTGTCGATCTCGCTGGGCGCGGTGCTGTGCGGGGCGATCACTTACATCGGCAACGGTCCGAACTTCATGGTCAAATCGGTGGCGGAGGGGCGTCACGTGCAGATGCCCTCCTTCGGCGGGTACATCGTCCGGACCTTCACCTATCTCGTTCCCGTCCTGGCCGCGATGGTATGCTTGTTCATCGCCGGGCCCGGCTGGGCCAAAACGGTCGGCGCCCTCGTGACGGTGGCGCTGCTGAGCAATGACGCGCGCCTGATCCGCGCCGGCCGGCGTCTGGCTCTCGTCGACGACTGAAGTCGGGGTCGTTCGGGCTCGCGCGGGCCCCGGCACCCCGCGGCCGGCCTTCGGCGAGGTCCATCGGGCGCCCGCTCCGGGCGGGCGGGCGGAGGACGATCGACCGCCCTCAGCGCGTGCCCGGAGCGGTGACGAAGTCGATGAGCTCCTCCATGCGCCCCAGCAGGTTCGGCTCGAGATCCTTGTAGGTGCGCACCCTTCCCAGAATCCGCTGCCAGCCGCGGGCGATGTCCGCTTGGGTCTCGTGCGGCCAGCCGAGCGCCTCGAGAGTGCCGTGCTTGATGTCGGTGCCGCGCGGCACGCGGGGCCAGGTCCGCAGCCCCATGCGCTCGGGCTTGACGGCCTGCCACACGTCGACGTACGGGTGGCCGAGCACCAGGACGTTCTCGCCTCCGGGCGCCTTGCGCACGCGCTCGGCGATCCGCGATTCCTTGGAGCCGATCACGAGGTGGTCCACGAGCACGCCCGCGCGCCGTTGGGGACCCGGGCTGAAGGACGTCATGACCTCGGGGAGGTTGTCGATGCCGTCGAGCATGAGGACGACGATTCCCTCATGGCGCAGGTCGTCGCCCCACACCTTCTCCACCAGTTCGGCGTCGTGCCTGCCCTCCACCCAGATGCGCGAGGCGCGCGCGACCTTCGCCCCGCCGTCCTCGACGACGTAGGAGCCCGACGCCGTGAGCCTGCGCCCGGCGGCGCTGACCGGGCCGCGGGGCGCGCTCGGGAGCGCAGGGGGCGGGTCGACGATGACGGGGCGGCCCTCGAGCCAGAAGCCGCCTCCCAGCGGGAAACCGCGGCGAGTCCTCCGGCGGTCCTCCAGGACGACAATGTGGCGTCCCCCGGACTTCTCGGCCGCGACGACCGCCCCCACGAAGCCGGTCTCCCGGTCCTCCAGAACCATGCCGCGCTCCAGGACCACATGCGTGGACTCGGGGCGGAGCGCATTCGGACCCACGCGGTGGGGGTCGACGTTGAGCACATCGCCCCCGTAACGGTTCGAACCCGATGGCCGGGCGGGCGGGGAGGCGGTCTGCGGGGCTGCCGAGGGCCGCCCGCCCGAGCTCCCGCGAGCGGCCCGGGCCCGCAGAGCCTTGCGTCGTTCAACGGTCGAGCCGGGCAGGGGGCGGGAGCGGTCGGGCGTCGTGTTCACCCTGGGCACGCTAGGGGAACTTCACGTCACCTGGGCGACTGACCCGCCGGACCTCGGCGTAGGATGGCACTCACACGCCGCGAGTGCTAACCGGTATCGCGGGTCCGCCGATGGGAAGAGGGGGCAGGGAGCATGACCATGGCCGATGATCGCCGCTTGAAGGTCCTCTCCGCCATCGTCACGGATTACGTGCGCACCCGTGAACCCGTCGGCTCGCGCGCTCTGGTCGAGCGCTACCGTCTCGGCGTCTCCCCGGCCACGATTCGCAATGACATGGCCGCCCTGGAGGATGAGGGCTACATCCATCAGCCCCACACCAGCGCCGGGCGGGTGCCCACCGAGAAGGGCTATCGCCTCTTCGTCGACGAGGTCGCCCGGATCAAGCCCCTGTCCGCTCCCGAGCGGCGCGCCATAACGGCGCTGCTGGCGGGCGCGGTCGACCTGGAGCAGGTCGTGGCCCGCACCGTGCGGGTTCTGGCTCAGCTCACCGGTCAGCTCGCCGTCGTGGAGTACCCCAGTCTGCGGCGCACCGCTCTGCGCCACCTCGAGCTCGTCGCTCTGGGGCCCACGCGCGTCCTGCTCGTCATTATCACCGACACCGGCCGCGTCGAGCAGCGCACGGTGTCCATGCCGATGGGATGCGCGGTGGACCCGCTCGTCCTGGAATCCCTGCGCACTCGCATGAACGCGGCCCTGGCGGGCCGCGTCGCCGCCGATGTGGTCCCCGTCCTGACCCGCCTGGCTGAGCGTGTTCCCGAGGAGGAGCGGGCGCTGCTGAGCAGCGTGGCCGACGAGCTCATCGAGGCGCTGCGCCCCGACGGCGAAGAGCGCATCGTCGTGGCCGGTACTGCCAACCTGGCCCGTTCCACCCCGGACTTCTCCTCGCTCGGCCCGCTCCTGGACGCCGTCGAGGAGCAGGTGGTGCTGCTGCGCCTGTTCGCCGAGGCCCCCGCTCCCGGGCGGACGCCGTGCTCGACGACCGATGCGGAGATGCGCGTATCCATCGGCAGTGAGAACCACGATGACGCCCTGGCCGAGGCCAGCGTCGTTACCGCCGCCTACGGGGCGGGCGCGGGCACCGCCGTCGCGCACCTGGGCATCATCGGCCCCACCCGTATGGACTACCCGGCGACCATGGCGGCGGTGCGCGCCGTGGCGCGTTATCTATCCCGGTTCCTGACCGGCACCGCCGACACCGCCCCATGAGGCCCACCCCATGAGACGTACCCGAGGGCGCCGCCCGCGCCGGCCTTCGGCCGCGGCGTCAGCATCAGCCGGAGATCGCCCGGCACTCGAACCATCACCGACCAGGGAGCATCAGCAAGCGTGAGCGACTACTACGAGGTTCTCGGCGTGAGCCGCCAGGCCACCACCGACGAGATCAAGCGCGCCTACAAGAAGAAGGCCCGGCGGCTGCACCCCGATGTCGCCGGCCCGGGCCATGAGGACGAGTTCAAGGCCATCAACGTCGCCTACGAGGTTCTCGCCGACTCCGACAAGCGTCAGATGTACGACTTGGGCGGGGAGGAGGCCGTGCACGCGGACGGGGGATTCAACGCCGGGGGCTTCGGCGCCGCCGACTTCGGGGGCTTCGGCGACTTCCTCCAGCAGGCCTTCTTCGGGGGCGGAGCCGCCTCGCGCGGTCCTGCCTCCCGGGCGCGGCGGGGCCAGGATTCCCTGGTGGCCCTCGAAGTGGACTTGACGGACGTGGCCTTCGGGGCGACCAAGAGCCTTCCGGTCGACACCTACGTCACCTGCGGGACCTGCGGCGGGTCGTGCTGCGCCGAGGGGACCAGTCCGGTCACCTGCTCGCAGTGCGACGGGCGGGGCTCCGTCCAGCGCGTGCAGCGCTCTTTCCTGGGCAACGTGGTGACCTCCTCGCCGTGCTCGCGCTGCCAGGGGTTCGGCACCGTTATCGCCTCCCCGTGCCGCGACTGCGACGGGGAGGGCCGCAGGCACGTGCGCACCGCCATCGATGTCAATATCCCGGCGGGCGTATCCACGGGCACCCGCATCCGTATGTCCGGGCGCGGTGAGGCCGGCCCGGCCGGCGGTCCCAGCGGGGACCTGTACGTTGAGATCCATGAGAAGCACGACGACTCCCTCTCACGCACCGGTGACGACCTGTACACCGAGCTGCGCGTGCCCATGACGGCGGCCGCCTTGGGCGCCAGCTTCCCGTTGTCCACCCTTGACGGAGAGCGGATCGTGTCGGTCAAGCCGGGCACTCAGGGCGGCGATGAGGTGGTCCTCTCGGGCCTGGGCGTGGGCCGGCTGCGCCGTTCGGGCCGCGGCGACCTGCACGTGCAGATCGTGGTGGAGACGCCCAGCGGACTCGACGACCGCCAGCGTCAGCTGCTCACCGAGCTCGCCTCCCTGCGCGGTGAAGACGGGTTCGCACCGGCCCGAGACGAATCCCTGGCGGATAAGGTCTCCAGCCGGTTCAAGGGCGGTAAGAGTCGGGGCAGGAAGCGCCGCTGAGAAGCGTGCGGGCGCGTGAGCGCCCGCACGCTTCTCCGGGTGGTCCCCGCGAAGCGCCCTACGATAGTGGCCGACGAGCGTTCTGCTCAGCTGGCGAGGCCTGCGCCGCTGTGCAGAATGTGCAGGCAGGTCGCCAGCGCCGGGTTGCGGTGACGAGAGAGGTGCACGGCCCGAAGGGTGCGGGGCGGCAGAACGGTCGCGGGAATGGGGGTGGCCGGGCAGCGGCTGACCATCGGTGCGGGGACGATAGCGTTTGCGAAGCCGACTGCGCTCAACCTGAGCAGGAGCCGGATATCGCTGACTTCGGCGGTGACCACCGCGGGGAGATGGAGGTCCTCCATAAGACGGTCGAAGATCTCGCGGAGCCGAGTTCCGCGGCGCAGGGCGACCCAGGTGCGCGCGTCGAGATTCGCCGGAGTAATCGGTTCGGATGGCAATGCCGGACCAGTGAGGCAGAAGGGCTCCTCGCCCACCGCCATGGAGGCCAGCGTCGGATCCGATGGGGGCGCGGTGTCCGCGATCGCCAGGTCGAGGCGGCCGTCGCGCACGTCCTCAACCATGGCGTCGGTGGCCTTCTGAACCACGGCGACCGACAGGTTCGGGTGGGCGCGGCGGACGCGTTCGAGCAGGGAGCAGGGATCGACCGCAGTGAGTGAGGCGATGATTCCCACCCGCAGTTCCACGTGCGTCCCGGCTGCGGCTGCGGTCGCACGCCTGGCTTCGCAGACGGTGGCGAGAGCACAACGTGCGTGAGGCTCGAGAGCCAGCGCCGGCGGCGTCGGGCGCACCGGTCGGCGTGTGAACAGCGTCGTGCCGAGGTCGCGTTCCAGGGCCTGAATCTGCTGACTGAGGCCCGACTGGGTCAGATGGGCGCGCTCCGCGGCCCGGGTGAAGGATCCCGTATCGAGAACCGCCAGGAAACACGCCAGGTGGCGGAGTTCCATGAACGCGAGATTAGAAGTACTGATGCTCGTCTGTCAAAACCGTTGTTGGTCTTATTCCGATGTGTTCGCAAGACTGTGATCGTGGGTTTCAGGAAACGGAGAGCAGCCGACACCGTTACGGGCCGAACCGGATCTTGCGGGGCGGCCCCCGTTCTCGTCGGCGTACAACTTCTTCTGGTCCTGGACACTACCGTTATCACATCGGCGTCCCCGGTCATGTCCCAGCAGCTGCACTCCGGGATCGGACGGGTCTCTCTGGCTCAGGGTGCTTATTCTCTGGTCTTCGGAGGGCTCCTTCTGCTCGGCGGGTGGTGCAGTGATCGCTTCGGGGCTCTACGCGTCCTACGGTGGGCGCTGTTCGGATTCGCCCTGGCCGGCGGGGCGGTGGTGGCGACGAACAGCATCGAGCCGGTCATCGTCGTGCGAGCCCTTCAAGGCTCGTGCGCGGCCCTGGCCGCCCCGGCGAGCCTGGCGCTCCTCATTAGCCTGCCCCCGCCGGCCAGGCGCCGCGGCTTGAGCTGGTTTTCCGCCGTAGGAGCCGTGGGCCTCGCCGCGGGGGTGGGGCTGGGAACCCCTCTGATAGCCTTCTTCGGGTGGAAGGCCGGGTTCATCGGTCCCACTATTATTGCGCTCGCACTTCTCGTTTTCTCCACGGTGATGGGTCGGTCGGGTGCTCGCAGGCGGCGTCCGCCGGCGGAGCGGACCGTCCATCCGCCATTGCTCCTGAGCGCGGCTGTAATTCTCCTTCTCGCTGCGGCGGAGACGACCCTGCTCGTCAAGGCCTGGTGGCCTCCCCTCGTGGCGCTGGCCGGGGCAGCGCCCCTGCTGGCGGCAGTCGTGCACGCCGATGCTCATCGGCCTCGCCCAGTCATTCCCCCGGCGATGTTCGATGACATGGTGACGAGGGGCGGGTTGGTGCTGATGGCGGCCTTCGGCGGTTGGCAGGCGGCCGAGGTCCTTCTTCTCGCCGTCCAGTTCGATTCCCTGCGGGCGTCGTCCCCCTGGCTGGCGGGACTGCCCTTCTGGGTCCAGGGCGCTGTAGCGCTCCTGTGCGCCCCCCTCATTCAGCGCATGTGCCGTGCGCCCGGGACGACGTGTTCCGTTATGGCGGTGTCCCCATGGCTCGCGGGGGCCGGATTCCTCGCCATCGGCGCGGGTCGCTCGACGGCGGTGGCCGGGGCCTGTCTGGCGACAGTCGTCTTCGGGATCTCCGCGGTGTCGGCGAGTACCGCAGCGACACTCACCACAGCGGCGGTCCCGGGCGCCCCGCCCGGTCGCGTAGGCGCCATCATGACCTCAGCCCGGCAACTGGGTACCAGCGCCGGGACCAGTGTCGTCGGCGCCCTGCTGAGCGTCCCCGTCGGGTCGCCCGGCGGAGTCGGTGCCCTCACGACTGGGGCGGCGACGGTTGCTCTCGGCTGCGTCCTCATGCGGGTGAGAAGACGGGGGACATGAGAGCGCCCGAGCCCGCGTCCCGTCCCCGTCTCCGGCCGGCGTTCAGCGCGAGGAACGCTCGGGCCAGTACGCCGAGTCGGGCGTCGAGCGCGCCCCGAAGATCGCCTGGCCCACGCGCACGCAGGTGCTTCCGCCCTCGATGGCGAGTTCGAAGTCCCCGCTCATCCCCATGGACAGCTGCCCATCGCTCAGAAGATCCTCCTGGAGAGCGGCTTCGCGCAAGGAGCGCATGATGCGGAAGCATTCGCGGATACGAGCCTCGTCGTCAGTGCGGGCGGCCAGCGTCATGAGTCCCACCACGCGCAGACAGGAGTAGGAGGGAAGCCTCCTCAGGATCCCCATGACCCCGTCGGGCTCGACACCGAACTTGGACGCCTCCCCCGAGGAGTTGACCTGCACGAAGACGTCCAGGCCGCGCCCGGTGGGCTGGAGACGGCGGTCGAGGGCCTCGGCGACGCGCAGGGAGTCCAACGCCTGGAACTCGTCGGCGAAGGCGACCACATCCTTGGCCTTGTTGGTCTGCAAGTGGCCGATGACGGACCAGCGGATGTCGAGGTCGGCCAGGGCGGCGGCCTTGCGCTTGGCCTCCTGCACCTTGTTCTCGCCCATCTGCGTGATGCCCGCGGCGCAGGCGGTGCGTATACGGTCCTCGGGGACGGTCTTGGACACCGGCAGCAGGCGGATTTCGGAGGCGTCCCGCCCGATGCGGTCGGCCGCGGCGGCTATGCGAGCGCGCACGGCCGCCAGGTTGCGACGGAAATCCTCGATGGTAACAGCGGTGGTGTAGGAGGAAGCGGGGCGCTGCGAGTGGGTCATACGTGCGACGCTAGCACCGGCTCCCTCGCGGGCATGCGCGCAACCGTAGGCTGGTCCTGTGAGCGCACCCGTCTTCATCCTCCCCCCCGACACCCTCGAGCCGGTCGGCGCCGCGGGTGCGGCCGACCGCGGCGACCTGCTGGCGTTGACCGGTGCTGAGGCCCACCACGCCGTGACGGTGCGACGGCTGAGAGCGGGCGAGCGCGTGGACCTTGTCGACGGCGCGGGCCTGCGGCTGGTGTGCGAGGTGGAGGCCGCCGAAGGGGAGCGGGACCGTCTGATGGTGCGAGTGGCCGAGCGGATCGAGGAGCCGCCGGCGGCCCTGAGGCTCGTGCTCGTCCAGGCTCTGGCCAAGGGGGGCCGCGACGAACAGGCGGTGGAGACGGCGACCGAGGTGGGCGTCGACACAGTCGTGCCGTGGCAGGCGGAGCGATGCGTGTCGGTGTGGAGGGGGCCGAGGGCCGCCAAGGGGCGCGCCCGCTGGCGGGCGACGGCGCGCCGGGCCTCCAAGCAGGCGCGCAGGGCGCGAGTGCCGCGGATCGAGGCGGTCATGACGACAGGGGCGTTGATCGTCTGGGCGCGTGAGGTCGTGGAAACCGGGGGAGCAGTGCTGGTGCTCCACGAGGAGTCGACGGCGCCCATCGGCCGAACGGCCCTGCCGGAGGCCGATGGCGACGAGCCGCCGACGGCGGCCGTGGTGGTGGGCCCGGAAGGAGGGATCAGCGATGCGGAGACGATCGCCTTGGAGAATGCCGGGGCCACGGCGGTGCGGCTGGGCCCGCACGTCATGCGCACCGCCTCGGCGGGCCCGGTGGCGCTCGCGGTTCTGGCGCAGTGCGCCGGCCTGTGGGGGTGAGGCGGCCGTGGCGGGCGGAACCGGATCCGGCCTTACTGATCGCGGGACGCGCCGGGTCCGGCGTGAGAGAATGCCGGCATGTCAAGTCTCCCTGTGCTTCGCGTGTCCCGAGCCAAGGGGCGTTCCGTGTTCGTGATCGCCGGCTCCGCCTGTTTCGTGGTCATCAGCCTCGTTATAACCTACGACGGCCTGTCGTCCCACTCCTTCGGCCTGTGGGCCCTCCTCTTCTCCATCGTTGGTCCCATAGGGGTCATCGTCTTCGGCTTCTTCGGCGTCCTGGGCGTGCGCATGATGGGCCGGCCGGCTCTGGTCGTCGACGACCAGGGCATCTGGGACAACACGTCGGGCCTGTCGATCGGCTTCATCCCGTGGGAGCAGGCTCTCGGATTCCGGCCGGTGTCGTTCACGACTGCGGGGGTGACCAACGACTACATCGCCGTCATCTGGGCCGACGCGCAGTGGCCGTGGGATCACATGGGCTGGCGGGCGCGCTGGATGAACCGGGTCAATCAGAAGGCGGCGGGTGTGCCGACCGGTCCGATCAGCGCGGATCTCCTCCGGGTGACGGGGGAGCAGGCCGCGCTCGTGCTCCTGGCGCAGCGTCGCACGCGTTGTCCCGAGCTCCCCGAGGCGCCCGGTATGCCGTCGACGCAGGGTGTCGGTCTTGAGCTGTGAGTATTCCGCGCATCGGTGTCCCCCCGACCTCGACCCCGATCGGGTTCGCCTGTGCGAGAGGGGCCGCGCGGATTCGACGGGAGCCGCGGTATGAGCACACGCGGGCGACGTCCCGCCGGTAGCCCCGACGCGCGCGAGGCGATTCTCGTCGCCGCCCGCGTCGCCTTCGCCCGTGACGGCTACTCCGCCTCCCTGCGCGGCATCGCCCGCGCCGCCGGTGTTGACCCGGCGTTGGTCCACCACTACTTTCCCGACCGTTCCCGGCTGTTCGTCGAGTCCGTGCTGGGCACCCTGGACGGAGCGCTCGCGGACCCCTCACTGCTCGACGGGGTGCGACGGTTGCCCAAGGCCGAACAGGGAAGAGCCTTCGTTGAAGTCTTCATCACCCAATGGGATCGCATGGGTCAGGATCGCTTCACCGCCGTGATGTGGGCCGCACTCGGCGATCAGGAGGTGGTGGAGCGCATCCGCTCCATGCTCATCGGCGCTCTCGTCACCCCCGTCGTGACGTGCGTGGCTCCCGACCAGGTGGATCTGCGCTCCCAGCTGGTCGCCAGTCAGCTCGTCGGTCTGGGGATGGCGCGGTGGGTAGTCCGTCTCGACGCCGTCCGCGCTGCGGATGCGCAGACACTGGCCGCGGCCGTCGGCCCCACCATCCAGCGCTACCTGACTGAGGATCTGGACTGAGGATCTGGGGATCACCGTCCTCGAGAGCGCTTGAGCATCTCGAAGGGCTACGACGCGATCCTTGCGCAGGGGTTCCCCGCGTCATATATTCATCACATGATGAAAAGTGTGAACGACACCGATTCCGATATTGCGGTACGCGTTGAGAACCTGCGCGTGAGGCGCGGCGGCCACGAGATCCTCCACGGCCTCGACGTCGCCCTGTCCACCGGTACTGTCACCGGTCTGCTCGGCCCCTCCGGCTGCGGCAAGACCACGCTCATGCGCGCCCTCGTCGGCGTTCAGCGCTACGAAGGCGGGGTCGCCGTCCTGGGGCACGTTCCCGGCGCCCCCGACGTACGCGATCGCATCGGCTACGTCACTCAGTCCGCCGCCGTCTACAAGGACCTTACCGCCCGTCAGAATCTGCGCTACTTCGCCTCCCTGGCGGGTTCGCGCATGCAAGGCGTCGACGAAGCCTTGGAGGTCGTGGGTCTGACCGCGTTGGCCGACCGCCGGGTGAGCACCTACTCTGGCGGCGAGGCGAACCGCGTCAGCCTGGCCTGCGCCCTCGTCGCGAATCCCGAACTCCTCGTCCTCGACGAGCCGACCGTCGGCCTGGATCCCGTCACGCGCGAGGACCTGTGGGAGGCTTTCCGCGCTATCGCCGCCCGGGGCACCACGATCCTCGTCTCCAGCCACGTCATGGACGAGGCCTTCCGCTGCGATGCCGTTCTGCTCATGCGCGAAGGCCGCCTGCTCGCCACCACCACCGCGTCCGAACTGCTCGAGCGCACCGGGGGGACCACCCTCGACGACGCCTTCCTCCGCCTCATCCGCAGCGCCGAGAGGACGGCGCGGGCGCCCGACGCCGCCCCGATCATCTCCGGCCGTCAGGAGGTCGCCCGATGAACGCGCGCACCTATGCCGCCACCGTTCGCAGGGTCCTCGCCCAGCTCCTCGGCGACAGGCGCACCGTCGCCCTCATCCTGGTCGTCCCCGCACTTCTGGTGATCCTGCTGTCCTTCGTCTATCGCGATTACCCGCACGGCGAGCAGCTCTTCGAGCGCATCGCCGTCATCATGATCGCGGTCCTCCCCATGGCTGTCATGTTTCTGGTCACGAGCGTGACCATGTTGCGCGAGCGCGCTTCGGGCACCCTTGAGCGCCTGTGGACCACATCCCTGCATCGCGCCGATCTTCTCACGGGCTACGCCACTGCCTTCACTCTCGTCTCCGTCGGCCAGTCGCTTCTTCTGGTCGCCGTGTGCGCCTGGGGTCTGGGCGTCACCATCGCCGGCTCGTGGGGGTGGATCCTTTTGACGGCCCTGCTCGACGCCTTCGTCGGTGTCGCCCTGGGATTACTGGTCTCCGCCTTCTCCCGCACCGAGTTCCAAGCCGTCCAGTTCATGCCCGTGGTCATCGGTGTCCAGATGTTCCTGTGCGGCCTGCTCGTCGCCCGCGATGAGATGCCCCGGGGTCTGGAGGTGACCAGCCGGCTGCTGCCGATGAGCTGGGCCGTCAACGCCGTCACCGAGATCCGCTCCACCGCGGAGACCACCGCTGGTCTGGTCTGCGACTTCGGCATGCTCGCCGTCATCGGCCTGGTCGCTCTCGCCGTCGCACCCATCACCATGCCCCGACGTACCCGGTGAGGCGGACGGGCCAGACCGCGTGCCCGTGTTTTGCTGACGCGGCGCTCCGCTGGCGTCCGACTGCGTCTAAGGTGACCCTCATGTGGATCCTGCTCGCCTGCGGCTCCGCGTTCTTCGCGGGACTGACCGCGGTGCTGGCCAAACTTGGAATTCGTCATACCGACTCCACCGTGGCCACCGCCCTGCGCACCATCGTCGTGCTGGCCGCCGCCTGGCTCATGGTGCTGATCGTCGGCTCCCAGGATCAGGTGGCCCGTATCGACGGCCGGACGTTCGTCTTCCTCGTTCTGTCCGGTCTGGCCACCGGCGCCTCCTGGTTGTGCTACTTCAGGGCCCTTCAGCTCGGCGACGTCTCCCGGGTGGTTCCCGTCGACAAGCTCTCCACCGTTCTGACCGTCATTCTGGCGGTTCTCCTCCTGGGGGAATCGCTGACCCGGGTGGGCCTGGGCGGGGTGGTCCTCATGACGACGGGCACGTTCCTCATGCTCGACGCCGCGGATCTGCGCGCCCTGCCCCGCGCCGTCGCCCACGGCGGCGGGTGGCTGCCCTGGGCCCTCGGCTCCGCCGTCTTTGCAGCACTGACCGCAGTGCTCGGCAAGATCGGAATCACCGATGTCGAATCCAACCTCGGTACCGCCGTGCGCACCGGCGTCGTCCTCGTCATGGCCTGGATGATGGTGCTCGTCACCGGGAAGCGGGAGCGGGTCCGCCGTGTCCCCCGCGACGAGCTCGGCTGGATCGCCGCCTCCGGTTTGGCCACCGGCGCCTCCTGGCTGTGCTACTTCAGCGCCCTCCAGAAGGGGCCGGCCAGCCTCGTCGTCCCGATCGACAAGCTGAGCGTCCTAGTCACGGTCGTCTTCTGCGTCATCGTGCTGCACGAGCGCCAGGGGAGACGCTCCTTGACCGGGCTCGCACTGCTCGTCATCGGCACTGCGCTCATGGTGGTCGCCTGATCGGCCGCCGGCGGGCGGGGTGGAACCGTCGCGCGTCGCGCCTCACGGCGGCGGTCCTGGGGCGAGACGTCGGACACCGGTAGGCTGATCGGCACGATGACCCAGCCTTTCGCCGCGGCAGCGGCCCACCGAGATGCTTCCGCTGATCTGCGTCGGCGCACTCCCGAGGACGTCGCCCGCAGCCTCGTCCTGCCCGCGGACCTGGCTCCGGTGAACCTGCTCGGTGTGCACGACGAGGTCCTGCGCACCGTCGAGCGGGGGTTCTCCGACGTCGATATCCACGTGCGCGGCGACACCGTCGTCATCACCGGTGAGGAGTCCCGAGTCGATCTCGTCGTCCTCCTGCTGACCGAGCTCATCGACATCGCCCGCGCTGGCGCGTCCCTGTCCCCCGCCGACGTCGAGCGCGCCATCGGCCTGCTGGAGGTCTCGGCCCGCCCCGCCGAGGTCTTTGCCGACGACGTCCTGACCTCCCACGGACGCTCCATTCGCCCCGCGTCGCTCGGTCAGAAGGACTACACCGACGCTATTGAGAGGGCCACCATCACCTTCGGCATCGGCCCGGCCGGGACGGGTAAGACCTATTTGGCCATGGCCAAGGCCGTCGATGCCCTGACGCGCGAACGGGTCAACCGCATCATTCTGACTCGGCCCGCCGTCGAGGCCGGGGAGAATCTCGGCTTCCTGCCGGGCTCGTTGACCGACAAGATTGACCCTTATCTGAGGCCCCTCTACGACGCCCTCCATGACATGCTCGAGCCCGAGGACCTGTCCAAGCTCCTGACCGCCGGCACCATCGAGGTCGCTCCGCTGGCCTACATGCGCGGACGCACGCTGAACGACGCCTTCATCATCCTCGACGAGGCTCAGAACACGTCTCCCGAGCAGATGAAGATGTTCCTCACTCGTCTCGGCTTCGGCTCCAGGATGGTCGTCACCGGCGACATCTCCCAGATCGATCTGCCCGCGGGCCGGTCCTCTGGGCTGCTTGTCGTGCGTCGCATTCTCGAGGGGGTCGACGGCATCGCCTTCTGCGAGCTGGGGTCCGCCGACGTCGTGCGCCACCGGCTCGTGGGCCGCATCGTCGACGCCTACTCCCGCTACGATGCCCAGCGCGCTGCTCAGTCGGCCTCCGCGCCCCGGCGCGACCGCGCTCATGGCGGTCGCCGCGGCCGCACCCCCCAGGACGCCCGTGAGAGGAACCACCCGTGAGCACCGAGGTCGTCAATGAGACCCAGGCCGTCGTCGACGGCACCGAATTCGCCGCGCTGGCCGACCACGTCCTGCGCACCCTGCACGTCAACCCCTTGGCCGAGCTCAGCATTCTGTTCGTCGACCCCGAGCCCATGGCCGAGCTCCACGCGCGCTGGCTCGATCTGCCCGGCCCCACCGACGTCATGAGTTTCCCCATGGACGAGCTGCGCCCGGGCACCGCCGAGAACGAGACGCCCGCCGGGACCCTGGGCGACATCGTGCTGTGCCCGCAGGTCGCGGCCAAGCAGGCCATCGAGGCGGGTCACTCCGCTGTGGAGGAGATGCTGCTGCTGGCCACTCACGGCATCCTCCACCTCCTGGGGTACGACCACGCCGAGCCGCAGGAGAAGAAAAAGATGTTCGACCTTCAGCGCACCCTGCTGCTGACCTTCCTCGCGGAGCGGGGCCGGTGAGCGGCGCTCCCGTCGCCCTCCTGATCCTTCTGGCGGTCGTCGTCCTGGTCTTCGGAGCCGTGCTCTCCGCCGGTGAGGCGGCCCTGACGCGCATGACTCGCGCCGCCGCCGAGGACCTCGTCCAGGATGAGCGCCGGGGCGCCGGGCGCGTTCTGACCCTGGCCTCCCGGCGCGCCCAGGTGCTCGGCTCGGTCACGTCGATCCGCGTCGCCGTCGACATGCTCGCGGCCGTCCTGCTGACCCTGGCCGTCTCGGGCATTCTGAGCCGGTGGTGGCAGGTGCTCGCGGTCGCAGTCGTCCTCAACGTCGTTCTGCTCGGCCTAGTCGTCGGCTTCTCCCCTCGTTCGGTCGGGCGCCGCGATCCCGATGCCGTGCTTCTGGTTCTGGCGGGCGTCCTGCTCAGGGTCGACGCCCTGGGCGCCCCGTGGCGCTGGGTCGAGTCCCGCTGGGGGCGTTCGGCGGCCCTGACCGATGCCGAGGCCCGCGCCGAGGTCACCGAGGACCTGCGCGAGATGATCGACGAGATTGGTGAGGCCGAGACCATCGAGGATGAGGACCGCGAGATGATGCGCAGCGTCGTCGAGCTCGGCCAGACCCTGGTGCGCGAGGTCATGGTGCCCCGCACCGACATGGTGACCATTGATGCTGACGAGCCCGCTGCCGCCGCCATGCGCCTGTTCGTTCGCTCCGGCTACTCGCGGGTGCCGGTGGTGGGGGAGGACGCCGACGACGTGCGCGGAATCCTTTACCTCAAGGACGTTCTGCGGCGCCTGTCCGGCCACCCCGACCATGAGGAGCGACCCGCGGCGTCCTTCGCCCGCGAAGTCGTCTGGGTTCCGGAGACCAAGCTCGCTGACGACCTGCTGCGTGAGATGCAGACCGATCACGTGCACATGGTCTTGGCCGTGGACGAGTACGGCGGCACGGCCGGACTGGTCACCATGGAGGACCTGCTGGAGGAGGTCGTCGGCGAACTCACCGATGAGCACGACCACGCCGAGCCCGAGGTCGAGGACCTGGGGGACGGCACCTACCGCGTGCCCGTGCGGCTGGGCCTGGACGAGCTCGGCGAGCTGTTCGACCTGGAGATCGACGACGACGACGTCGACACCGCCGGCGGTCTGCTGACCAAGGCCATCGGTCGCGTCCCTCTGCCGGGTGCCTGCGGGAGCGCCCAGGGCGTCGATCTGAGAGCCGAGGAGGCTGTCGGCAGGCGCCGCCAGGTCGCCACCCTCGTCGTCGGCCGCTCCTGCGCGCCCCGACCCACCGACCCCCAGGAATGAGGAGCACCATGACCGATATTCCCATCCGCCCTCCCGCCGACGCCGGACTCGTGGGCGGCTCCGACGCCTTCGCCGGACCCGATGCGCCCGATGGCTCCGGTGCGTCCGGTTCTCCCGATGAGTCCGGTGGCACCGGGGACCGGGTTCTCGACGACGAGGGCGGTGCGGGACCCGACGGCGGCGCCCCGCCCGCCTCCGTCCGCGCGAGGCTTGTCGTCCCCGCCTCCCAGGAGGACTTCCGAGCCGGTTTCGCCTGCCTGGTCGGACGCCCCAATGCCGGCAAATCCACCTTGACCAATGCTCTGGTCGGCACGAAGGTCGCCATCACCTCCGGGCGGCCGCAGACCACCCGTCACAACGTGCGCGGCGTCGTCCATCGGGAGTCCTCCCAGCTGGTGCTGGTCGACACTCCCGGCCTGCATCGCCCCAGGACCCTGCTCGGCAGGCGCCTCAACGATCTCGTGCGCGAGACCCTCGTCGACGTCGACGCCATCGTCTTCTGCATCCCCGCCAACGAGAAAGTCGGCCCCGGCGACCGTTTCATCGCACGCGACATAGCCGCCTCGCACGCCCCGATCGTCGTCGCGGTCACCAAGGCCGACACGGTCTCCAAGGAGACGCTGGCTGCCCAGCTTCTGGCCGTCGACGCCCTCGGCCGGTGGGCCGACATCGTCCCCGTCTCGGCCCGGGACGGCTACCAGGTCGATGTCCTGGTCGACGTCCTCGCCTCCCACCTGCCCCTGTCCCCGCCGCTGTACCCCACCGGCGATGTCACTGACGAGCCCCGGGCCGTCATGATCGGTGAGCTCGTTCGCGAGGCCGCTCTGGAGGAGGTGCGCGACGAGTTGCCCCACTCCTTGGCCGTTGTCGTCGACGAGATCCTCGACCCCGCCACGGACACCACCGGTTCGCGGGTCAAGGGCGCCGGAGGCCGCCTCCAGGTGCGCGTGAGCCTTGTCGTCGAACGCGATTCCCAGAAGGCCATCATGATCGGGCGCGGAGGCTCGCGCCTGAAGGAGATCGGCATCGTGGCGCGCAGAGGTATCGAGGAGCTTGTGGGCCGCAAGGTCTATCTCGACCTGCACGTGCGCACCGCCAGGGACTGGCAGTCCGACCCGAAGGCTCTGGCCAGGCTGGGATTCTGAGAGGCCTCATGGCCCGTCGTCATCCCCGAAGGGAGCCTGCCCGCCCGACTGCCGCGGAAATGCGCTCGAGCTGGTCCTGGGCGCGCAGTCTCCCTCGGCGCTCCGTCGAGCTCGTGTCCCTCCTGTGGCGCACGGAGCGGCGTCGCACCGTCCTGGGGCTGCTGGCCGTGCTCGTCGGAGCCGGCGTCCTGGCCGCCCTGGGAGCGGGCGGCGAGACGATCTGGGAGATCCTCGCGACCCTGGGTCTGGGCGCCCTCGTCGTGGCCCTGTCGGCTGGGCACCGCACCGTGGGCTCAGTAGTCGTGGCTCTGTTGAGCCTGAGTCTCATCGGCACTCTCGCCGGCCCGCGCTGGACGCCCGAACCCATGTCCGACCCGCTGGCGCCGACCACCGCCGACACCTCCATCGGGGGCGACGCGACCACCACGGTTCCGGGCGCTTACGACGTGGAGACTTCGACGGTCACCGTCACCCAGGCCGACGGGGAGCGGGTGGATGCCCTGTTGCGCCGTCCCGTCGGCGTTCGGGGACCAGCCCCGGGCGTGGTCTTCCTGCACGGCGCCGGCACGCAGACCATTGAGGGCTTCGCCGAGCAGGCCGGAGCTCTGGCCTCCGCGGGAGTGACGACGCTCGTGCCCTCCAAACCCGTGGAGGATTACTCCCTGACGTCCCGCGACTACCCAGCCATGGCCGCTGACTACGGGCGCAGCGTGGACTACCTGGCCGGCCTGGACGGGGTGGATTCGCGGCGGATCGGTGTTTACGCCGAGTCCGAGGGCGCCATCCCCGCAGTGGTGCTGACCGCCGAGGACGCACGCGTCTCATTCCTCGTGCTGGCCAGCGCCCCGGTGGTGCGGCTGCGCGAGCAGATGGCCCTGGCCGTGGACTCCTACATGCGCAACGTCGGTGTGCCCGAGCCCATGCTCACTGTGATTCCCCGCGTCCTGGGATCCGCCGATATCCCCGGCGGCGGCTTCGACTACGCCGACTTCGATTCCGTGCCCTATTTGGAGCGGATCACCGTCCCCGTTCTCATGCTCTACGGCACGGCGGATGCCTCCATGCCGCTGGTTCAGGGGCCGACGACGGTGTGGCAGGCCCTGCAGCGCTCCGGCGACGACGATCTGACCGTGCGCTACTACGCGGGCGCCAATCACGGTCTCAAGTCCGGCACCACCACCGACGGCCCTCTGGCCCCCGGCGTCGCCCGCGACCTGACGCGTTGGGTGACCGGCCTGCCCGCGACTGCCGATGCCGCACCGCATGTCGCCGGCGCCGCTCCTACTCAGGCCTACTGGGCGCGCACCCCCGATCCGACCCGCTGGTACGCCTCGGGCGACCTCATGTTCGCCGCCTTCGTCCTGGGCTTCGGATTACTGGCCCTGGCGGTGCTCCTATGGGGGCTCGGGCAGATGCCGCGCCTGCGCGGCCGCCGGGGCCTCCATCTGCCCGATCCCATCGGTCGTTGGACGGTCTCCCTGGCTCTGAGCATCGTGGCCTCCTGGGTGATGTACGCCGCCTACATCCTGGGCGTGGCGTCCCTGGCGATGAGTTACCGCACCAATCATCTGTTCTCCTACGGCGGCTGGATGGTCGTCCAGGCCGTCGCCATGGGCACCGTTGTCCTGGAGGTCAAGCTCACTCAACGCGTCTGGCTCATGCGCGGTCATGTGCACCATGGGCGTGGGGAGGGCGGCCCCTGGCTGACCGTGCCGGCGGCCTGCGTCCTGGGCTCCGCTCTGACCGGCACGGCGATCCTCCTGGCCGCATTGGCCTACTGGGGTCTGTTCCCCATTCTGTACTGAACGTAAGTGGTCCTGCCGACAGTCCCGCATCGAGAGCCTGCGCCGGGTTCGGGAACCGGTCGGTTCCTGTTTCTTCCCACGAGGAAGGCGGCATACGGCACACTTGGAGACGTCCTGTTCTCGACCCAGGAGTGCTACGCATGCCAGCCACCGTCGATCATCCGCTGTCCCACGATATCGAGCGCGTCTGCCCCGAGAATCTCTGGGATCTCGGAGAGAAGGCGACTGCCCGCGCGCGTCACTGGGCCGACGAGTCCGCCTCCCAACCCGTGCCTCGTACCGCTCGACTCCTGGCGCGGATCCTGTCCGACCCCGATGGTCTGAGCTTCACCACCCGCTTCGTTGACGACGTCGTGCGGCCCGCCGACCTCGACGTCGCCAGCCGCGCCCTGTCGCGTCTGGCCGCCTCGCGCACCGACTTTCTGCCGGCCTCGCTGGCCGGGGCCCTGGGACTGGGTGGCCGGGCGACCCGACTGGCCCCGCGCACCGTGACCACTGTGGCGCGCCGCGTCTTCCGCGAGCTCGTCGGCGATCTTGTCATCGACGCCACCGACAGGGGGCTGGGTCCCGCCCTGGCCCGGCTGCGCGCCAGCGGCAACCGCCTGAACGTCAACCTGCTGGGAGAGGCCGTCCTGGGGGACAGGGAGGCCGCTCGGCGCCTGGCTGAGGTCTCCCGCCTCGTGGTCCGCGACGACGTCGACTACGTCTCCGTCAAGGTTTCGGCCGTCACCGGTCCCCACAACCCGTGGGGCTTCGAGGAGGTCGTCGCCCATGGAGTCGAGGTGCTCACGCCCCTGTACCGCCTGGCCCGGGATCACGGCACCTTCCTCAACCTTGACATGGAGGACTACAAGGACCTCGATCTGACCATCGCCGTTTTCACCGCCATCCTCGACCAGGAGGACCTGGCCGGCTACGAAGCCGGCATTGTGCTGCAGGCCTACCTCCCGGATTCCCTGGCCGCCATGGAGCGTCTCCAGGACTGGGCCGCGGCCCGTGTGGACGCCGGCGGGTCGCGCATCAAGGTGCGTGTGGTCAAGGGCGCCAACCTGTCCATGGAACGGGTCGATGCCGCCCTCCACGACTGGCGACTGGCCACCTGGCCGACCAAGCGGGCCACGGATACGAGTTACAAGCGCATCCTCACCTGGGCCATGACCCCTGAGCGCACCCGGGCGGTCCGTCTGGGCGTAGCCGGGCAGAATCTGTTCGACATCGCTTTCGCCTATGAGCTGCGAGCCGCTCGGGGCGTGGAGGACAGCGTCGAGTTCGAGATGCTCGCGGGCATGGCCACCGACCTGCAGGAGGTCGTGCGTCGGGAGGTCGGCCGCCTCCTGCTGTACGTGCCCGTGGTCGACCCCGACGAGTTCGATGTCGCCATCTCCTACCTCGTGCGTCGTCTGGAGGAGAACGCGGCGCCGGAGAACTTCATGTCGGGCGTCTTCGATCTGGCTGCGGATGAGGCCGTCTTCGCCCGCGAGCGGAACCGCTTCCTGGATGCTCTAGCCGACCTGGCCCCCGACACCCCCATCCCGGCGCCCAACCGGACCCAGGACCGGTGCGCCGAGCGCGAGGCGGGTGCGCCCGTCGAGACGACGATGTCCCCCGGGCCCGGCCGTCGGCCCTTCGCCTCGACCCCGGACTCCGACCCCTCCCTGGCCGCCAACCGCCGCTGGGCCCGCGACATCGCCGCCGCTGTCCCCACCTCCGAGCGGGGGATCGTTCAGGTCGAGGCGGGCGCCGCCCGTATGGAGACCGCCGAGGAGGTCGACGCGGTTGCGGAAACGACCGCGGCCGCCGCCGCGGTGTGGCGACGCCGCGACCCCGGGGAGAGGGCCGCCGTCCTGAACCGGGTCGGGGACGTCCTGGCCGCCCGCCGAAACGAGCTCATCGAGGTAGCCGCCTCCGAGACCGGCAAGACCATCGACCAGTCCGACCCCGAGGTCAGCGAGGCCATCGATTTCTGCCGCCACTATGCCGAGACCTCGCTGCTCCTGCACGATTCGGCGCACATGACGGGCGCCCGTTTCGTCCCGGTGGACCTGACCGTGGTCGCCTCCCCGTGGAACTTCCCGCTGGCGATCCCCACCGGGGGCGTGGCGGCGGCGCTGGCCGCGGGCAGTGCCGTCATCCTCAAGCCGGCGCCCCCGGCCAAGCGCTGCGCGGCCGAACTCGTGCGCGCCTTTCACGACGCCGGCCTGCCCGAGGACCTTGTGGTCCTGGCCCCGCTCGACGACGGCGATGTTTCGCGCCATCTGGTGACCCACGAGCGAGTCGACCGGGTGATCCTCACCGGCTCCTACGACACCGCACGGCTCTTCCGCTCCTGGAAACCGGACATGCATCTGCTGGGGGAGACCAGCGGCAAGAACTCCCTCATCATCACTCCCTCGGCCGATCCGGATCTGGCGGTGCGCGACGTCGTCGCCTCCGCCTTCGCCCACGCCGGGCAGAAGTGCTCAGCGAGTTCCCTGCTCATCCTGGTCGGCTCTGCCGGGGCCTCGGAGCGCATTGCCCGTCAGCTGGTGGATGCCACCGCCTCCCTGCGGGTGCGCAGCCCCGAGCACCTGGACTCCCAGGTCGGACCTCTCGTGGTCCCCGACGACGTCAAGGCGTTGCGGGGCTTGACGACGCTGGGCTCCGGCGAGCGGTGGGTGCTGACCCCGCGCGATCTGGGCGATGGCCTGTGGCGTCCGGGCATCCGTGTGGGCGTCACACCCGGCAGCGAGTTCCATCTCACCGAGTACTTCGCCCCCGTGCTGGGCGTCATGCGCGTGGGGACGCTGCAGGAGGCCATCGACGCCGTCAACGCCGTCGATTACGGCTTGACGTCCGGACTGCACACCCTCGATGCCGAGGATCTCGCCGTGTGGTTGGAGGATGTCGAGGCCGGGAATCTTTACGTCAACCGCGGCATCACCGGCGCGATCGTGCGCCGTCAGCCCTTCGGCGGGTGGAAGCGGTCGGCGATCGGGACGACGGCCAAGGCCGGAGGCCCCTCCTACCTGCTCGGTCTGGGCGAGGTCGTGCCGGCCGCCGGTCAGGATCACGAGACCGCCTACGAGGGCCACCACGTTCTGGCGACCACTCTGGATGGCCGTGTGTCCGCTCTCTACGACGCTGTGCGCACCCAGCTGGACCGGCACGACATGACCGAACTGCGTCGCGCCCTCGTAGCCGACGCCGAAGCATGGGACGTCCAGTACGGGGCGGCCCGGGATGTCACCGGGCTCGCCTGCGAGCGCAATGTGCTGCGCTACCGGCCCACGACGGTCGTCGTACGGGCCGGAAGCGGGACTCGTCTGGCCGACCTGGTGCGCGTCATGGCGGCCGGTGTGCGCGCGAGCGGTTTCGTGAGCCTGTCCGTGGCCGCCGAGCTGCCGGTCGGATTGGCGGATGCACTGGTCGCCGCCGGCGTCGAGGTGAACGTCGAGGCGCCGGGGGTGTGGAACGCCCGACTGACCGATCTGGCGGCCTCCGGGGCTCTCGGGCTGCGCGTGCGCATCCTGGGCCCGCGCGGGCAGACCGCCGAGTCCCGGTGGCGCGAGGCGAGTCGCCTGATCGGCGGGAGTCCGGACGTTCGCCTGTACACAGGGGCCGTGACGACCTGCCCGCACACTGAGCTCCTGCCCTTCCTCCGCGAGCAGGCGGTATCCGTCACCGCCCACCGCTTCGGCACACCCCTCGACCTGGCCGAAGGTCTCCTGTAGACCGGCATGTGTTTATGGCACCCTGACGGAACCGGGTGACAGCGAGCGGACGTGTGGTGCCCTCTCCGCGTTCCCCGGGGCGTGGCCTGATCGCGTTTAGGACCCGGCCCGGTTCGCCTAGAGTATGAGCCAGGGGGTGACGACCGCTGCTCATGGGTCCGCGGGCGGTTGGCGGATGGTGATCATCGGGGGCGGCGGGTCCGGGCGTGGCCAGTGAGGCGATGCAGACGAGCATCACGGCTCGCCTGCCGATCCGCCTCGTTGCCGATCGACCACAGGCGGCGATCATGGACCTCAGTGCGGGGGCAGAAGCGTGGGCCCCGCCGAGTACGACGCGCATCCTCGGTCTTCAGACATGGACGCTCTGGTTCGGGGAACTCGTCGAGGGAGAAGATCGACTTCACGGGCGCGTCGAAGTGGCGGGCGGGGCCGGTTCGGCCGGCCGCCGTCATGACCGTGAGCCGGGCGAGACGGGCGGACTGAGCGCTCGGAGCGCGTTCGGTGTCGGAGATGTCCGCCGGCCGCGTGTCACCGACCTGCGCCCGGGCGTGGAACGCGGTAACGTCATCCCCGTGCGAGCGACCCCGCGACTCCAGGCGAGTCTGCTGCTTAGTCGCCGCGGCGGGGCCTGACCGGGCCGGCACCCCGACCGCGGCTCATTCGCGTTGCCAGCCACCGGGAGAGCACCCGCCCTGCGGTGCCTCTCGAGCAGACGCTCACCCCCTAGGAGAACACCATGCGCACCGCTCACCCCGCACCCCAGCAGCCCTCCGGGATGCCTTTCGGCAAGTACGTGCCCTTCCTCGACACCGTCGACACGTCCCTGCCCGATCGCACCTGGCCGGACAGGCGCATCACCGCCGCCCCCCGCTGGCTGAGCACCGATCTGCGCGACGGCAACCAGAGTCTCATCGAGCCCATGGGGCCGACGGCCAAGCGCGCGATCTTCGACCTGCTCGTACGCATGGGCTTCAAGGAGATTGAGGTCGGCTTCCCCGCCGCCTCTCAGACCGATTACGATTTCGTGCGCTCCCTGGTGGAGGACGACGCCATCCCCGATGATGTCACCATCTCGGTGCTCACCCAGTCGCGCGGCGACCTCATCGACCGCACTCTGGACGCCTGCGTCGGTATGCCGCGCGCCACCGTCCACCTCTACAACGCCCTGTCGCCTCTGTTCCGTCGGGTCGTCTTCCGGATGAGCCGCGACGACATTCGCGAGCTCGCCATCGACGGCACTCGTCAGATCATGGCGCGGGCCGAGAAAGTCCTCACCGACGAGACGATCTTCGGCTACGAGTACTCCCCGGAGATCTTCATCGACACCGAGCGCGACTACACGCTTGACGTGTGCGAGGCCGTCATGGGCGTGTGGCAGCCCGCGGACAACCGCGAGATCATCCTCAACCTGCCTGCGACCGTGGAGCGAGCCACCCCCAACGTTTACGCCGACCAGATCGAGTGGATGAATCGCTCCCTCTCCCACCGCGAGAACGTCTGCCTGTCCCTGCACAACCACAATGACCGCGGCTCCGCCGTCGCCGCCGCCGAGCTCGGTCTGCTGGCCGGAGCCGACCGCGTCGAGGGCTGCCTGTTCGGCCACGGGGAGCGCACCGGGAACGTCGATCTGGTCACGCTCGCCCTCAACCTTTTCAGCCAGGGCGTGGACCCCATGCTCGACCTGTCCGACATCGATGAGATCCGCCGCACGGTGGAGCGTTCGACTCAGATGGATGTGCCGCCCCGCACCCCCTACGCCGGCGAGCTCGTTTACACCTCCTTCTCCGGCTCCCACCAGGACGCCATCAAGAAGGGCTTTGCCGCCCGGGCCGAAGCCATCGAGGCCGCGAGGGCCGAGAATCCGGACGGTGCGGCCGCCGAGGCCGCGGTGCCGTGGACCATGCCGTACCTGCCCATCGATCCTCACGACGTGGGTCGCTCCTATGAGGCCGTCGTGCGCGTCAATTCCCAGTCTGGCAAGGGCGGGGTCGCCTACTTGCTCAAGCAGGCTCACAAGGTGGATCTGCCCCGTCGTCTCCAGATCGAGTTCTCCCGTATCGTTCAGCGTCACACCGACATTTACGGGGGCGAGGTGGACGCCGAGGGCATGTGGTCGATCTTCACCGACGAGTACCTGCCTGCGGCGGCCGTGCCGGACGCCGAGCTCCCCGCCTGGGGGCGCTTCTCGCTCAGGGGCGCCACGTTGACCACCGCCAGCGAGGGCGAGTCGATCCTCACCGTGACGATCGCCGACGGCCAGGATCGCAAGCTTTTGACGGCCTCCGGCAATGGTCCGCTCGACGCCTTCGTCACTGCTCTGGAGCAGACGGGCGTGCACGTGCGGATTCTCGACTACGTCGAGCACGCGCTCAGCGAGGGCCGCGATGCGAGGGCCGCCTCCTACGTCGAGTGCGAGGTCGGCGGTCAAGTGCTGTGGGGCGTCGGTATTGACCCGTCGATCACGACCTCCTCCTTCAAGGCCGTCATCTCCGCCGTCAACCGCGCGCTGCGCTGACGGGGCGAGCTGGGCGTGCCCGAGCGGCTCTACCGGGATGAGGCCGTCATCCTGCGCACCTATAAGCTGGGGGAGGCCGACCGCATCGTGGTCATCCTCACCCGCGCTCATGGGCAGGTGCGCGCCGTCGCCAAGGGGGTGCGACGTACGACCTCGCGCTTCGGCGCCCGGCTGGAGCCCTTCTCCATGGTCGATCTCCAGCTGCATCGCGGGCGAGCTCTCGACGTGGTCACCCAGGTCGAAACGCTTCATCCTTTCGCACGCTCCATCGCGGGCGACTACGCCGTCTTCACCTGCGCCTCCACCATGGTTGAGACGGCAGAGCGGCTTACGGCCGACGGCGGTGATCTAGGCACCGCCGATTCGCCCCAGCAGTACCTTCTGCTCTACGGCGCTCTGTTCGCCCTCGCTCGGGCGCGCCATGCGCCTGGGCTCGTGCTGGATTCCTATCTCCTGCGCGCCCTGGCACTGGCCGGGTGGGCGCCGTCGTGCTACGACTGCGCCCGCTGCGGCGCGCCCGGGCCGCATGCGGCTTTCCACGTCCAAGCCGGCGGAGCGGTGTGCTCCGCCTGCCGACCCGCCGGAGCCGTCGACGTCGACCCCGGGACGATGGCTCTGCTGGGGGCGCTGCTCAGTGGGGACTGGGACGTGGCCGACGCCTCCACTGGGCGGGAGCGGGCGCAGGCGTCCGGGATCGTGTCGGCGTACGTGACCTGGCACCTCGAGCGCCGCCTGCGCTCCCTCTCCCTCGTCGAAAGGGTCTGATGTGACCGATCAGTCCTCCGCTGCGTCGGACGATCCGGGATCCGACGGCGCGGTCCCCCTGCATCGGCCGGGCCTGACTCCGCCCGAGCTGCCTGCCCGATCGATCCCCGCTCACGTCGCCTGCGTCATGGACGGCAATGGACGCTGGGCCAACGCGCGCGGTCTGCCGCGCACCGAAGGGCACCGCGTGGGGGAGTCGACCATGATGGACGTCATCGCGGGCGCCGTCGAGATCGGTGTCGGGGAACTGAGCGTGTACGCCTTCTCCACCGAGAATTGGAAGCGTTCCCCCTCCGAGGTCCGCTTCCTCATGGGATTCACCCGCACCGTGCTGCGCGCCCAGACCGACGATCTGCTGGCGTGGGGTGTGCGCGTCAACTGGGTGGGGCGCGAGCCGCGCCTGTGGAAGTCGGTCCTATCCGAAGTGCGCCGCTCCGAGCGCATGACCGCGGGCAATGAGACGCTCGTGCTCAACATGTGCCTGAACTACGGGGGGCGCGCCGAGATCGCCGACGCCGCTCGGGCGATCGCCCGCGACGTCGATGCCGGACGGATCAAGGCCTCGGCGGTGACGGAGAGGACCGTCCGTCGCTACCTGTACTCACCGGCCATGCGCGACGTCGATCTGCTCATCCGCACCGGTGGCGAGCAACGCACGAGTAACTTCCTCTTGTGGGAGGCGGCCTACGCCGAACTGTACTTCTCGGATCTGCCCTGGCCCGAGTTCGACCGTGTCCAGCTGTGGCGGGCTTGCGAGGCCTACGCTGACCGTGACCGCCGCTTCGGCGGGGCGGTGGACGGCGTGCGGTCGTGAGTACGACGGTGCGACCGCGCGTCGACGCGGATCAGACGTCCTCGTCGGCCTTGGATGAGCACCGGGGGCACAGACCGAAGAATTCGGCGGTGTGCTCCATCGCCGTGAAACCGTGCTTCGCGGATACTCGCGTGATCCAGGCCTCGAGTTCTCCGCCGCTGACTTCGACGGTGCGCCCGCATGAGCGGCACACGATGTGGTGATGGTGCTCGGGGTGCTCGCAGGATCGGTAGAGGGTCTCCCCCTCGATGCTGCGCACCTGGTCGACTTCGCCGGCCTCGGCCATGGCCGTCAGGTTGCGGTAGACCGTCGCCAGGCCCACTTTCGTCCCCTCCGCCTCGAGGGCGGCGTGGATCTGCTGGGCGGAACGGAACTCCGCAGTGCGTGTGAGGATGTCGGTGACCGCGGCGCGCTGTCGGGTCGCCCTGGGGCGTGCCGAGGTGGAACCCGCGGTGCTGCGGCTCGTGGTCATGGCTGCGTCTCCTGGAGGATGGTGCTCATCGGCGGCAAGTGCGTGCGGGCGTGGTCCGCATGGGCGGACTGGAGAGTGTCTCACCCCCCTGAGGGGCTCAGCGCCTTGGGTGCGACTCGTGTCAGCAGGCGCACCAGCGCGGTGATGACGGCGACGACGGCGTAGCCGGCGACGAGGAGCACGACGATCATGGCTCCGGGGGAGGCGGCCACGATGTAGGTGATCGTCAGACCGGTTACACAAGCCAGGACGCCGATGGTCATGGCCAGGCGCATCGTCCGGGCGAAGGAGTGGGAGACCAGCTGGGCGATGGCGACCGGGACGATCATGACGGCCGAGACGAGCAGCGCGCCGACCACCCGCATCGAGACCGATACGGTCAGAGCGGCGACGACGGCCACGGTCACGTTGAGCGCGCCGGTGGGCAGGCCGCTCGCGCGGGCGAATTCCTCGTCGTGACTCAGGGCGAACAGCGGTCCGCGCAGTCCCAGGCCGATGAGGAGCACTCCGATGGCCAGCACGATGGTGAACCAGGTGTCGGAGACCGAGACGGTGGCGATCGACCCGAAGAGGTAGCTTGTGAGGTTGGTTGTCGTGCCGCCAGCGAACTTGATGAGGATGACTCCGCCGGCGATGCCTCCGTAGAAGAGGATCGCCAGGGCTACGTCCCCGCGAGTGCGGCCGCGGGCGCGGATGATTTCGATGAGGACGGCGCCGATGACGCTGATGACGATCGCGCCGGGGACGGCGAGCGCATCGTGCGGGGTGACGTTGGCGGCCGCACCGCCGATCCAGCCCAGCGCCACCCCGGTCAGGGCGATGTGGCCGATGCCGTCGCCCAGTAGTGCCAGGCCGCGCTGGACGAGGTAGGTGCCGACCACTGGTGCGGACAGACCGACGAGGACGGCCACGATGAAGGCGCGCTGCATGAGGGGGCTGGCGAACATGTCGCTGAGTGAGCTCAGGAGTGCGGTCATGAGACGATTCCCCGGTCGGGTGCGGAGGTCGATAGGACCGGCGCATGGTGGATGGCGGGTTGGTTCGCGCCGTGGCGGTGCTCGTGCTCGCAGTCCTCGCCGTGGTCGTGACCGAGCTCATCGTGCCTGGCATGGTCGTGATGCGAGGGGGTCACCCCGGTGGCCGGGCCGTCGGAGATGATGCGCCCCTCGGACAGGACGACTGCGCGCGTGACGACGTCGGTCAGCTCTCCCATCTCGTGCAGGACCGTCACCAGGGTGAGTCCCCGGGCGTGCAGGTCGGTCAGGATGGCGGCCAGGGACTGGCGCGAGGCGCGGTCGATGCCGGCCAGCGGCTCGTCGAGCAGCAGCAACTGGGGTGAGCGCACCAGGGCTCGGGCGATGAGGACGCGCTGAGCCTGACCGCCCGAGAAGATCTGGACGTGGTCCTTGGCGCGGTGCGCCAGGCCGACGGCGTCCAGGGCGTCCATGGCCCGTGCACTCGCGCGGCGGCCGCGGTCGGCGAGGGGGTGCCTGGGGGACAGGAGTCCGGAGCGCACGACCTCCAGAGCGGTGGCGGGCACGCCCGAACCGGCGCCCACGCGCTGGGGCACGTAGCCGACCCGGTCCCAGGGCACATGGCGGCGTCGAGTGACGTCGTGGCCGAAGAGACGTACCCGTCCGGATCGAGTCGGGTGCAGACCGAGGACGGTCTTGATCAGGGTGGACTTGCCCGAGCCGTTGGCACCGAGAATGGCGACCGATTCGCCTTCGACCACGGTCAGGTCGACGGCGTCGAGAACGAGGCTGGCGCCCAGGACGACGCAGGCGTCCCGGACGGTGATGACCTCGACCCGGCTGGGGCCGGGCACGGCGGACGAAACGGCTGGGCCGGGCACGGCGGACGACGCCGCCCGGGTGGTTCCGGGCGGCGTCGGTGCGGGCCCGGTTGCGGCCGGGCGTGCGGGGGTGGCGGTCATGGGTTCCTTCAGGGTTGGCGCCTGGTGCGTTTACTTGCAGGACAGGGCGGTGCGCAGCTCGCCCAGGTTGGTCCTCATCGCTTCAGCGTAGTCACTGCTTTCGGGTTGGGACTCGATGGGGTTGAGGACAGCGGTCGTGGCACCGGTCTCGTTGGCGATGGTTTCCGCGGTTTCGGGAGAGACGAGCTCCTCGGTGAAGATCGTGGTGGTGCCAGTGGATTGGACGACTTCCTTGATGTCGGCGATCTCGGCGAGGCTGGGCTCGGCCTCGGGCTCGATGCCGGAGATCGAGGCCTGGGTCAGGCCGTAGCGGTCGGCGAGATACCCGAAGGCGGAGTGCGAGGTGACGAAGGTGGTGCGCTCGCAGCTGCCCAGGCTCTGGGAGTAGCTGGTGTCGAGGTCGTCGAGAGATGCGTCGAGGGTGTCGAGGTTGTTCTTGTAGGAGCTGGCGTGGTTGGGGTCGGCTGTGGCCAGGGCTTCCTCGATGGCGGTGGCGGCGGACTTCATGCGCACCGGGTCGAGCCAGAAGTGAGGATCGAGAGCCTCCGCGCTGTCGGCGCCGTGGTCGTGGCCCTCGTCGGTCGCCTCGGCGGTGGCGCCGTCGGTCTCCTCGCCGTCCTCGTGCTCCTCGCTGTCCTCGTGGTGGACAAGATCGATCGAGCTCGCGAGGTCGAGCACCGTGGGGCCCGAGACTTGGCTGATCGCATCGTCGAGGGAGGGCTGGAAACCCTGGACGTAGGCGACCAGTTGGCTGGAGGACAGGGCGGTCACGTCCTTGGGGGACAGCTCGTAGTCGTGCGGCTCGGTGTTGGTGGGGGTGACGCTGGTGACAGAGACGTAGTCGCCGCCGATGGCTTCGGTGAGGTACTGGATCGGATAGAAGGAGACGGCGACGGACAGGGCGCCCTCGGCGTCCGCCGGGGCGCTCGTGTCGGAGGAGTCCGAGGACGAGGACAGGGCGGAGCAGGCGGCCAGCGGCAGGGTCAGTGCCGCGACGGCGACGACGGACAGAGCACGGCGGACGGTGGGAGCGGTCATGAACCCTATTCTCGAATTGAGAACTATTATCAGTCAAATTGTCCGGCCCTGCGATCCGAGAGTGTGGCGAGTCCAACTCCGCGTCACCTGATCGGTGGGCGGGGCCCTCGTGCCCGTAGGATGACCGCACTCGTTCCCACCGACCAGGTGCGGACAACGACGGCATGACAGTATCAGGAGAAACACGGTGGCACAGACCTCCTCCACGCTCGAACGCGTCATCAACCTGGCCAAGCGCCGCGGCTTCGTCTTCCCCTGCGGGGAGATCTACGGCGGTACCCGCTCCGCCTGGGACTACGGACCGCTCGGCGTCGAGCTCAAGGAGAACATCAAGCGTCAGTGGTGGCAGTCCATGGTCCGCTCCCGCGACGACGTCGTCGGACTGGATTCCTCCGTCATCCTGCCGCGCGAGGCGTGGGTCGCCTCCGGACATGTGGGCGCATTCACCGACCCGCTCGTGGAGTCCCTCCATACGCACAGACGCTACCGCGCTGACCAGCTCATCGAGGAGTACGCCGAGCGCAAGGGTCTGGATCCCGCGACCATCGAGCTCGCCGACGTGCCCGACCCGGTGACCGGGCAGAGCGGCCGGTGGACCGAGCCGCGTGAGTTCTCCGGCCTGCTCAAGACCTACCTCGGTCCTGTCGACGACGAAGCCGGCCTGCACTACCTGCGTCCTGAGACGGCTCAGGGCATCTTCATCAACTTCACCAACGTCATGAGCGCCGCTCGAAAGAAGCCGCCCTTCGGCATCGGCCAGGTCGGCAAGTCCTTCCGCAACGAGATCACCCCGGGCAACTTCATCTTCCGAACCCGCGAGTTCGAGCAGATGGAGCTGGAGTTCTTCTGCGAACCGGGCACCGACGAGCAGTGGCATCAGTACTGGATCGACTACCGCAGGGCCTGGTACACCGACCTGGGGATTAGTGAGGGCAACCTGCGCCTTTACGAGCACCCCGCCGAGAAGCTCTCCCATTACTCCAAGCGCACTGTGGACCTGGAGTACCGCTTCGGCTTCGCCGGATCGCAGTGGGGCGAGCTCGAGGGCATTGCCAATCGCACCGACTTCGACCTGTCCACCCATGCCGAGCACTCCGGCAAGGATCTGTCCTATTTCGACCAGGCCAGGAACGAGCGCTGGGTGCCCTACGTCATCGAGCCGTCGGCGGGTCTGACCCGCTCCCTGATGGCCTTCCTGGTCGAGGCCTACACAGAGGATGAGGCCCCCAACACCAAGGGCGGGGTGGACATGCGCACCGTCCTGCGGCTCGACCCGCGACTCGCGCCCGTCAAGGCCGCCGTCCTGCCGCTGAGCCGCAAGGAGGAGCTCACCGGTCCTGCTCGGGAGCTCGCCGCGCGTCTGCGCCGGCGCTGGAACGTGGACTACGACGCCGCCGGCGCCGTCGGCCGTCGTTACCGTCGCCAGGACGAGGTCGGTACGCCCTTCTGCGTCACCTACGATTTCGAGTCGCCCGACGACGGCGCCGTCACCGTGCGCGAGCGCGACACCATGGCTCAGGAGCGCATTCCGCTTCAGGACGTCGAGCGCTACCTCGCCGAGCGCCTCATCGGTTGCTGAGAGGCGGTCCCCGCCGGCGCGAGTGCGGCGGCGTCGGGAGGAAACGGTGCCTCGCGCTTAGGGACGCCCCAGCGTCGCTCCTGCGGCTCGGGACCGGTGCGGGCATCATGGACCCATGAACGATGATGAGGTCCCTGCGCCCGTTTCCCCGGCGCCCGCGGGCACGAGCAGTCGCTCCCGCGGCCGGTTCCGCGCCTTTGGCGGGGCGAGCGCCCCCGCACCCGAGCGGCGGCGCGTGCGCGTCGTGCTGGCCGCGATCATGGGACCCATCGTGGTCGCCACGCTCGTCGGCCTCGTGGTGCTGTGGCCCGGCAAGAGCTCATTGGTCGGCTCCCAGCCCTTCGGCGCCGAGGGGACCGGCATGGAGACCGCGACGATCACGTCGACCTCGGTGGCGGACTGCGAGGGGGCCGCCAGACCGCTGGGCGGCTACTCCGATGACAGTCTGCTGGATGACGCCGTGTGCGCCCGCATTACTTCGGGCGACGGCGAGGGTCTCGTCCAGCCGGTACACGTGCCCGCCGAGTTCAGGGACAGCGCGAACGTCGGCGACGGCCTGCGAGTCATGTACACCCCCTCGGCGCTGGCCTCGGGCACGCCTTACGTCTTCGTCGACTACCAGCGTCAGGTCCCCGTGCTCGCGCTGTCGATCGTCTACCTCGTGCTCGTCGTGGCGGTCGCCGGTCGCAGGGGCGCCCTGTCCGTCCTAGGCCTGATCCTGGCGACGTGCGTTCTCATGTTCTTCATGATCCCGGCCCTGCTCGACTTGGCCCCGCCGATGTGGGTGGCTCTCGTGGGCGCCGGCGCCATGATGCTGCTGGCGGTCTACACCGCTCACGGCATCTCGGTGCGCACGACGACGGCTCTGCTGGGCACCGTCGTCGGCGTGGTGATTATGGTCGTACTATCCCTGTGGGGCGTGAACGCGGCGAACCTGACCGGCGCGAACGAGGAGTCGGCTCTCACGCTGGCCTCACTCGTGCCGGGCCTGAGCCTGCGGGCGCTGTTGACCTGCGGGATGGTCGTCGCCGGCCTCGGCGTGCTCAACGACGTCACCATCACCCAGGCCTCGTCCGTATGGGAGTTGCACGCCGCCAACCCGTCGCTCGGTCGCGCGCGCCTGTTCACCGGCGGTATGCGCATCGGGCGCGACCATATCGCCTCGACCGTCTACACGCTCGCTTTCGCCTATGCGGGAACCGCCCTGCCATTGATCCTGGCGGCCTCGCTCATCGATCGAGGTGTAAGCGAGACGATGCTCTCGGGTGAGATCGCCGAGGAGATCGTTCGCACGCTCGTGTCCTCCATCGGGCTGGTGCTCGCGATCCCGGCGACGACTGCGATCGCCGCACTGCTGTGTCGCATTACTGCCGGTCCCCCCTCCGCGCCGATTAGATCCGCAGCCGCGGTCGATCGATGACCGCGATAGGACCGGCTCCGGCCCTTCTGAAGCCCCGCAGGTTCGGCACCTGCGCCCGGTCGCCGTGCATCTGACGTCTCAGCATGCGTATTAGCCGCCCGAGAGATCGGATTCGGCATCAAGCAGGAGCGCCTTCTGCTCCCGGGTCAGCCACGGCGTCTCCAACCAGCCGTCGGGCAGATGCGGACGCTTGGGCGCACCCGCCCGACCCCGGGGGCCTTCGACCGCCTCCCCCGGATAGGGCACTTCCTCGGGAAGCCGGCGGCGCATGGACGTCAGAGCCTCGTGCAGGTCCGCCAGTGTACCCACATGCATGAGCCTCTGGCGAGCCCGTCCGCCCACGGGGTAGCCCTTGAGATACCAGCTCAGGTGCTTGCGCAGGTCCCGCACGCCCCGGTCCTCGCCCATTTCGGCCGCCAGCAGTCTGCCGTGCTCCTCGATGACGGCCATGACGGCGTCCACGTCGGGGTGCGCGCGCGTCGCCGATCCGTGGAGGGCGGCGACGATGTCCGCGAAGAGCCACGGCCGCCCCTGGCAGCCGCGCCCGACGACGACGCCGTCGCAACCGGTGGTGCGCATCATCCGCAGCGCATCGTCCCCGGTCCACACGTCCCCATTACCGAGCACCGGCATATCGGTGGCCTCCTTGAGCCGAGCGATCGTTTCCCAGCTCGCCCTCCCCGAATAGTGCTGGCGGGCCGTGCGCCCGTGCAGGGCGATCGCCGCTACGCCCGCGTTCCGCGCCGCCCGTGCAACGTCCAGATAGGTTTCATGATCCTCGTCGATGCCGATCCGCGTCTTGACCGTCACCGGGACTGCCCGCTCGCGGTGGGCGGCACGCACGGCTCGCTCGCAGGCGCGCACGGTCTCACGCAGGATCGCGGCAAGCAGGTCCTTCTTCCATGCGAGCGCGGCGCCTCCGCCTTTACGGGTCACCTTGGGAGCCGGGCAGCCGAAGTTCAGGTCGATGTGATCGGCCAGGTCCTCTTCGACCAGAATCTTCACCGCTCGGCCGGTGATGGACGGGTCCACCCCGTAGAGCTGGATAGAACGCACCCTCTCATCGGGGTCGGTGCGCACCATGGCCAGTGTCTTGTCGTTGCGTTCCACCAGGGCGCGGGTTGTGACCATTTCGGTGACGTACAGGCCCGCCGGTGCGAGAAGACGATCGCCATCACCGAGCGGACCTCCTCCGTGCGCGGGGCGCAGCGCCTCGGGCAGCGCCGATTCACCCGCCAGACGGCACAGGCGTCTGAAGGACGCATTCGTCACCCCCGCCATCGGAGCGAGCTCAACGGGAGTGGCCGCCTCAATCGGCCCGATGCGCAGCGGCGCGATCGCCGTCCGCTCGCCGTCCGGCGGCGCGTATCCGAGGGAATCGAGGGACGAGGAATGAGAGGTCACCATGCCATGCTGGCACACGACCGCGGCGCGGGCGAGGCCCCCACCCCTCTCGATGAGACGCCGGATGTCCTCTCCCGCATCGCACCAGCCCGGACCGGTGCCGTAAGGTTGCTTTTCGTGACGACTGAGAATCTCAGGAAGACTCTGGTCCTGGTCCGCCACTCCAAGGCGGCTCACGACGCTCCCACCGACCTCGAGCGTCCGCTGACATCCAGGGGCCGTGGTCTGGCCGATGAGCTCGCCCGCTCCCTGAGCAGGCGGATCGGCTGCCTCGACCTTCTGCTCGTCTCGCCCGCCGCACGCGCTCGGCAGACCGCCCGGCCGATGCAGGAACGCCTCGAACCGGTCGAGGTCCGAGTCGAACCCGAGATCTATCACAACGGCGCCCTGAAGGTCCTCGAACTGCTCACCCCTCTTCCCGAGGCCACGAGCACGGTGGTTCTCGTCGGGCACGAGCCCACGGTTTCGATCCTCGCCCACATGCTCCATGACACCGATGACGACCTGGCCGCCCAGGTCTCCTTCGGGGTACCGACGGCCACGGCCCTGGTGCTTTCCGTGACCGGATCATGGACGCAACTCGCTCCTCAGGGGGCTCACATCACCGAGATCGTCACTGCGCCGCGCTGAGAATCGCCGGGGCTCTTTCAGAATGTCGTCGCGGTGCCGGCAGCGGCGTGGAGCTGCATGGCGGCGGTCGCCACGCACCCTGCGGCGGGCGGCCTCACAGCAGCTCGAGCACAGCCGTCAGGTCGCGCACGTGCACGGCCGCCGGTGCGGACTCGACCACGATCGGCTTGGCGCAGAAGGCCACGCCCAAGCCCGCAGCCGCGATCATGCCCAGGTCGTTGGCGCCGTCCCCGACGGCGACCGTGCGCTCCATGTCGACGCCGTCCGCACTCGCCCAGGCGCGCAGGCACTGGGTCTTGACCTCGCGATCGACAATGCGGCCCACCACGCGGCCCGTGAGCACGCCCTCCTCGACCTCGAGGCGATTGGCCGCCGCATGGTCGAGGCCCAGCTTCTCCGCCAGCGGGCGGACGACCTCTTCGAAGCCTCCTGAGACCACGCCCACTCGGCAACCGCGTTCGCGGAGATCGCAGATGAGAGCTTCGGCCCCCGGCGTGAGCCGCACCCTGCTGAGGACATCGGCGAAGACGGCTTCGTCCATCCCGGTCAGGGTGGCGACGCGTTCGCGCAGTGAGGCCGCGAAGTCGAGTTCGCCACGCATCGCCCGAGCAGTGATCCCCGCGACCCGCTCGCGCGTGCCCGCGCTCTCAGCGAGGAGCTCGATAACCTCTTGCTCGATGAGCGTGGAGTCCACGTCCATGACCAGCAGACCGGGACCGAGATCAGCCAGCCGCCCGGTGGCGCGGGCGCCGCGGACGCGTGCGAGTCTCGAGGAGGTCATGACGGGATGCTACCGACGGGCGCGTCTCCGTCGCGCCCGTCTCAACGGGTGACGACCTGTCCTTTGGCGACGACGGTGATGCCCGACTCGGTCACCGTGAAGCCCCGCTCACGGTCGTGCTCGGAGTCGATCCCGACCATGGCCCCCTCCTCGACCGACACGTACTTGTCGAGGATCGCGCGGTTGACCACTGTGTTGCGTCCGACGTTCACTCCGTCCATGAGGACCGATTCGCGCACCGACGACCAGGAGTTGACCCGTACTCCGGGGGAGAGCACCGAGGAGATCACCTCACCGCCGGAGACGATCACCCCCGGGGAGACGATCGAATCGACCGCGTGTCCGAGCCGCTCGTGATGACCGTAGACGAACTTGGCCGGCGGCATGGAGTTCGTGTATCCGGCGAACAGCGGCCACCGGTCGTTATACAGGTTGAACACCGGCGTGACCGAGATCAGATCCTGGTGGGCCTCGTAGAAGGCCTCGACCGTCCCCACGTCGCGCCAGTAGTCGCGATCCCGGTCCGTGGCGCCCGGGACGTCGTTGTCCTTGAAGTCGTAGACGCCGGCGGTCCCCTGATCCACGAACCATGGGACGATGTCGCCGCCCATGTCGTGCTTGGAGGACTCGTCGGCGGCGTCGACGGTCACCGCCCGCAGGAGGGCGTCGGCGTCCATGATGTAGTTGCCCATGGAGGCCAGGATCTCGTCGGGGGAGTCGGGCAGGCCCGGTGTATCCGTCGGTTTCTCCACGAAGGCCTTGATCCGGTCGCGGTCAGCGGGGTCGGATTCGATGACGCCGAACTGGTAGGCCAGGGAGCGCGGCTGACGGATCCCGGCGACGGTGCACGGCAGACCGGAGGCGATGTGGTGCTCCAGCATCTGAGAGAAGTCCATGCGGTAGATATTGTCCGCGCCGGTGATGACCACGTAGTCGGGGCGCTCGTCGTCGAGCAGGTTGAGTGACTGGTAGATGGCGTCGGCGGAGCCGAGGAACCAGTGCTTGCCCACGCGCTGCTGGGCGGGAACGGGGGCGATGTAGTTGCCCAGCATGTCCGACATGCGCCACGTCTTGGCTATGTGACGGTCCAGGGAGTGCGACTTGTACTGGGTCAGGACGACGACCTTGAGGAAGCCGGAGTTGATCATGTTCGACAAGGAGAAGTCGATGAGGCGATAAATCCCGCCGAAGGGCACGGCGGGCTTGGCGCGATCGACTGTCAGAGGCATGAGGCGTTTGCCCTCGCCGCCGGCGAGGATGATTGCGAGAACACGAGGGGAGGCCATGGGATCACCCTACGTGACGCGGGCCACCGTGTGGGACTGATTGGTGAGATGATCCTCCCACGTGTGTCGTCCGGGCGGGAACCGGGCCTGTACCGCCTTCCCCGGGGGACCTAGGACCTAACCATGGGCGTCGTACCGCATACCGCGTCGAGCGCCGTCGCGGGTGCCGGGGTCGCAAACCGCCCCGTCGTCGGGACCAAGCCGCTACCGTCGGACGTGTGGCGGCTCACGCCCGATGAGCCCGCCACCCCGACCGCACATTTTGTTCCAATCGGTTTCAACCGCGCGCAGCGGCGCGAGCGAGGAGACGCACCCATGAGGGTCGACCTGCTGACCAAGGAGTACCCGCCCTTCATCTACGGCGGGGCCGGAGTGCACGTCAACGAGCTGGCCAAGGTTCTTCGTCCCCTGGCGGATGTTCGCGTGCGCGCCTTCGGAGGTCGGCGCGAGCCGGGTGCCGAGGGCGCCGACCCCGGGGTGATCGGCTATCCCGAGGTCGCCGAGCTCGACGGCGCCAACGCCGCTGTGCGGACTTTCGGCGTCGACCTCGAAATGGTCACAGGTGTCGCCGGCGCCGACATCGTCCACTCCCACACCTGGTACGCCAACCTCGCCGGGCATCTGTCGGGCCTGCTCTACGACATCCCGCACGTCCTGTCCGCCCACTCCCTGGAACCCATGCGGCCCTGGAAGGCCGAGCAGCTCGGCGGCGGCTACGCCTTGTCCTCCTGGGCGGAGAAACAGGCCTACGACGGCGCCGCCGCCGTCATCGCGGTCTCCGGGGGCATGCGCGCCGACATTCTGCGCTCCTACCCCGAGGTGGATCCCGAGCGCGTCAAGGTCGTTCACAACGGCATCGACCTGGAGGCGTGGGCACGTCCGACCGACGCCGATTTCGAGGCCCTGGCCGAGCGGGTCCGTACCCGCTACGGCATCGACACTTCCCGCCCCACGGTCGTCTTCGTCGGACGCATCACCCGTCAGAAGGGCCTGCCCCATCTTCTGCGCGCTATCGAGCAGCTCCCGGCCGAGGTCCAGGCGATCCTGTGCGCCGGTGCTCCGGACACCGCCGAGATCAAGGCCGAGGTCGATACCCTCATCGAGGGCCTCCAGGCCAAGCGCACCGGCGTCATTCTCATCGAGGAGATGCTGCCCCACCGCGAGTTGCAGGCAGTACTGGCGGCCTCCGACGTCTTCGTGTGCCCCTCGGTCTACGAGCCTCTCGGCATCGTCAACCTCGAGGCCATGGCCATGGGCCTGCCCGTCGTCGGCAGCGCCACCGGCGGCATTCCCGAGGTCGTCGACGATGGTGTCACCGGCCTGCTCGTGCCCATCGAGCAGGTCCAGGACGGTACGGGCACGCCGACCGACCCCGACCGCTTCGTCGCCGACCTCGCCGAGCGGCTGACCGCGCTGGTCACCGACCAGGCGCGCGCTCGGACGATGGGTGCGGCCTCGCGTCGTCGTGCCGAGGAGCACTTCTCCTGGCGGGCCATCGCCGAGCGCACCATGGAGGTTTACCGCTGGGTGCTGCGGGCGGGCTGAGCACAACCTGCTGCCGGACCATGGGGCGCCGCCGTGATCGACCCGTCTCACCGCCGCGGAGCCCACCAGTCGGTCGCCGCGGACACGCCCGTGCGCGCCACGGCCAACAGGGGGCGCAGAACCTGCGAGCGCCTGCTGGCCTGCAGCGCCGTGGCGGCCGCGCCGTCGTCCTGGAGCGCCAGCTCGCAGATCGCGCCCAGGCGCAGGGAGCGCTCGAGCAGCCCGCGGCGGCGCGGCTCCAACCACGGGGGTACGAGCGCCGGGTCGAGCGTGGCGGCGACCAGGTCGGTCAGGGTATCGGCGAGCTCGGGACGCTCGCGGGCGAGATCGAGCTCGGTGAGCGTTTCGATGGCCTTCTCGGTCGCCGTGTGAACGTCCCGACGCGCCTGGGCGGCGTCGAACGGGGTCAGGGCCGTGTGCATGTCGTGCACCCGCCACACACGGCTGGTCCCATTGGCCTGCGGCACCAGCGCCAGCCGCCGGCCCGAGAGCGTCTCGGCGACGACGCACTCGCCGACGTCGACGGCTCCGGGCAGCACCGCCGCCGGATCGGCGGGGGAGACGAGCACTGCGACGGCGCGGGTCAGCGGACCGGCCGCGGCGAGCCACATCGCCAACGACACCCGCCCCGCCCTCGAGGACGATGTCGGGTCGTCGACCTCGTGGGCTCCGTCGGCGCCCTCGACGACGGCGGCGCCGTGCGAGGAGGGCCTGGTCGCCCACAGAGCGAGGACGACGGAGACGGGAGGGTCGAAGGGGTCCACGGCGTCGACCCTAACCGACCCCGGTCGTCGATGGCGCGGATGGCGTGGCGGCGAGGGGAGCGCGAGGATGCGGCGAGTTCTCCCCTGTGCGGATCCGCGCGGATGATGCATCCGGTGTCACCTCAGCGCGATAAGGTGACGCCATGACCAGCGTGCTCCGCCTCGACGACGTCTCGCTCCATCGCGGGACCACCCATATCCTGACTCATGTGAGCTGGAGCGTCGACGAGGGCGAGCACTGGGTGCTGCTGGGCTCCAACGGAGCGGGGAAGACCACCATCTCACGCATCGCCGCAGCGAGACTGTTCCCCTCCTCGGGCGCGGTCGACGTTCTGGGCGAGCGAATGGGGCGCGTCGACATCGCCGAGCTCCACCCCAGGATCGGCCTGTGCTCCTCCGCGCTGGCCGGCCAGGTGCTGGGCGGGGAGTCCGTGCTGAGCGTCGTGCTGTCCGCGTCCTACGGGCGCATCGGCGTGTGGCACGAAGAGTACGACGACCCCGATATCGAGCGCGCCCGTGCCCTCCTGGAGGCTCTCGGCGCCGGCGAGCTCGTCGGACGGGCTTGGGCGACCCTGTCCTCCGGGGAGCGTAAGCGCGTCGAGATCGCCCGGGCTCTCATGCCCGATCCCGAGCTCCTCATCCTGGACGAGCCGGCCTCCGGTCTCGACGTCGCCGGCCGTGAGCAACTGCTGGCCGCCCTGACGGAGATCCTCTCAGCGCCCGGCTCGCCCTCGATGGTGCTGGTCACTCATCACCTTGAGGAGATACCGGTCGGTTTCACGCATGCGCTCGCGCTGCGCGGCGGTGCGGTCGTGGCCGCGGGACCCCTGAATGACGTCCTGACCGCTCCCGTCATGTCGACGACCTTCGGCCTGCCGTTGGAGATCACTCGGGACCGCGGACGGTATGCCGCCCGTGGAGCCTCCGCCGCTCCCTCCGGCCGTCATCTCGCCTGAGCAGCGGACACCGGAGCGCGCGAGGCCGACTGACAGGGGAGCGCGATGATCTGGCTATGGTGGCTCGGCGCCTGCCTCGTCCTGGGGGTCATCGAGGCACTCGCGGCGAATATGACGTTCCTCATGCTCGCCGGCGGGGCGCTGGGCGGTACCGTAGCGGCCGCCGTCGGCGCCCCCTTCTGGGCCCAGGCTCTGGTCTTCGTCACGGGGTCGGTCCTCCTTCTGAGCGTCGTCAGGCCTCGGATCGGACGCCGTCCGGGGGCGGCCGCCCCCGCGCTCACCCGTGCTGAGACCCTCATCGGGTGCGAGGCCGTCGTGCTGACGACCGTCGATGCCCGCGGGGGACGCGTCCACCTCGACGGCGAGAAGTGGTGCGCTCGCCTGGCCGAGCACGCCGGAGCGAGGGCCCTGCGCCTGGACGCGGGCCGCCCGGTGCGCGTGACCGACGTCGACGGCGCCGTGGCCGTGGTCGAACCCCGGTAGTTTCCGCCGGCCCGGTTCTCGCACGGCTTCGCCGACCGGATCGGACGTGAATCGCGTCTCAAAAGAGTTCTGTCGCCGAGGAGAACAGGACGGAGTTCGATGGACGGATTTAATCTCCCGGGCGTGCCACTGGAAGTTTCTCCGAGCCTCTGCGAGGACCCTTCGCCGCCGACCCCGGTGCGCAGCGGGGTCGTCATCGCCGCCGACCGCTTCGGGGAGGCTCCCCCCGTATCGCTCGGGGTTGTCGGCCGCGATAACACGGGCTGGTTCGGCTCGTGATCATTCGTCTGAGCGAGTACCCCGGTGCCGACAACGCCGGCAGTGCCGGTAGTGCCAGCGGCGGACTCGCCGGCGATGCCGTCACGGCCGGTCGGATGAGCGGCCCGGCGCTTCTGGCCGACTACACCCGTCTGACCGACGTCGCCCTGCGGCGCCGGCTGGAGACGGAACGGGGTCTGTACATGGCGGAGTCGACCAGGGTCATCGCCCGCGCCGTCGAGGCGGGCCACTCGCCCCGCTCCTTCCTCATGGCCGAACGCCACTGGGAGGAGATGCGGCCCGTCATCGCGGCCGCCCGAGGGTGCGAGGGGCGCGATGACGGCGGCCCCGTGCCCGTCCTGCTCGCCTGCGAGGAGCTGCTGGAGACGATCACCGGGTTTCACCTTCACCGCGGCGCTCTGGCCGCCATGAACCGTCCGGCTCTGGTCGACGTTTCCCGCCTACTCGCCTCGGCCCGCGGTGGACGGGGCGCCCGCCGCGTGGCCGTACTGGAGGACCTGGTCGACCACACCAACGTCGGGGCCGCATTCCGCTCGGCTGCGGCGCTGGGCGTCGACGCCGTCCTGGTCACTCCGCGGTGTGCGGACCCCCTGTACCGGCGCAGCGTGCGGGTATCCATGGGCACCGTCTTCCAGGTGCCGTGGACGAGGGCTCCCCGGTGGCCCGCCACGGACGAGCTGCACGACGCCGGCTGCAGTGTGGCCGCTCTGGCTCTGAGCGATGACGCGGTGGACCTCGACGACTTCGCTGCTCGGCCCGTATGCACCGCGCCGGACTCGAAGATCGCCCTGGTGCTCGGGACCGAGGGTGATGGTTTGAGACGACGCACCCTCGCCGCGGCCGACTACGTCGTGCGCATCCCCATGACCGGAGCAGTGGACTCCCTTAATGTCGCGGCCGCCGCAGCCGTCGCCTTCTGGGCGGTGCGCGTGGAGGACTGACGGTCGGGGAGCGCCGCGGATCGTCTTGAAGATCCTGTGCGTGAACGTGATCTGTGCGACACTTCCGCTATGGCGAAGAAACACCCCAAAATGGATCGTTCCCTGTATGAAGCCGAGCTGCTGCGTCTGCAGGCTGAGTTGGTTGAGATGCAGGAGTGGGTCAGGTCTACCGGTGCCCGAGTCGTAGTGGTCTTCGAAGGACGTGACGCCGCGGGCAAGGGTGGAGCGATCAAGCGAATCACCGAATATCTCAATCCCCGGATCGCACGGGTGGTCGCGCTGCCCGCGCCTACCGAGCGCGAGCGCACCCAGTGGTACTTCCAGCGCTACATCGCGCACCTGCCGGCGGCCGGCGAGATCCGGTTGTTCGACCGCTCCTGGTACAACCGCGGCGGTGTGGAGCATGTCATGGGCTACTGCACTCCCGAGGAGCACCAGCGTTTCCTGCGGCAGTGCCCGATCTTCGAGCGGATGCTCGTCGAGGACGGCATCCTGCTGCGCAAATACTGGTTCTCCGTGTCGGACAAGGAGCAGTACAAACGGTTCAAGTCGAGGCAGACCGACCCCATGCGCCGTTGGAAGCTCTCGCCCACCGATCTGGAGTCGATCACTCGCTGGGAGGATTACTCACGTGCCAAGGACGAGATGTTCGTGCACACGGATATCGAGACGGCGCGTTGGCACGTAGTCGAGTCCGAGGACAAGCGCAAGGCGCGCATCAACATGATCCATCATCTGCTCGGCTCCATCCCCTACGAGCACGTCGAGCGGCCCCCGATGAAGTTCCCGAAGCGCCCGCCGTCCACCGGGTACCAGCGCACCGCTCGCGCCTTGCAGCTGGAGGTCCCCGACTACGCGGCCACGTTGAGCGCCGCCGATGCCGGCGGGTCGAAAGAGCGCTATGTGGACGTGGAGGACGAGGGCGTCCACTGATGACCGCCGGAATCCGGATGCCCCGGCCCGCGTGCGCCCGGCCACGAGACGCTCTCTCGTGGCCGGGCGCACCTGAGTGATGCCGTCCGCGTTAACGCTTTGAGTTCGCCAGCGATCATCGACGGCCTCAGACCGGGGGCCGGGCGACGACCGATCGACGGTTGGCCGGCCGCGCGGGCTCAGCTCTCCGAGGCCTCCGGGGCGGTGACTCGGATGAGCGGGGCGCCCGTGTCGACCTCGCCCTCGCCGATGACCTCCACCGAGGAGAATTTGGGCGTGTTGGTGATGAGCACTGGCGTGGTCAGCGAGTAGCCCGCCTCCTCGACGACGGTGCGATCCACGCGGACCAGCTTCTGGCCGGCGGTGACACGGTCGCCCTGCTTGACCAGGACATCGAAGCCCTTACCCTCGAGGTTGACGGTGTCCAGGCCGACATGGATGAGGACCTCCGCCCCGTTGTCCAGGTTGATGCCGTAGGCGTGCCCGGAGGCGGGGGCGACGACGACCGTGCCGTCTCCGGGAGCGGTCACGACGATCTCGCCGGTGGGGGCTACTCCGGCGCCCTGGCCGACAGCACCGGAGGAGAAGACCGGGTCGGGCACCTCGTCCAGCGGCATGACGGTGCCGGTCAGGGGCGCGACGATCTCGGTGACGGCGCCGGGCGCCAGTGCGGGTTTGGGCTCGTCGCCCTTGTCGTCCTCACCGGCGTCGTCGGCGGGGCCGCCTGTGCCGGCCGCCTCTCCCTCGGCGCTCACGGATGCGTCCGGGGCGGATGAGTCCTCCAGCGCGAGGTCGGCGGAGGTCTCAGCGGGGTCGGCCTCGACCGCGACGCCCGCTGCGGCGAGTGCCTTGGCCCTGTCCTCCTTCGTGCGGTAGCCGAAGGTGACGATGAGGAAGAAGGAGGTGGCGAAGGCCGCGGCGACGGCGATGGCGTAGAGGAGCATCGGGTCGAAGACCGGAATCGTCAGCAGCGAGGTGAAGACGAAGGTGTTGATTTGGACACCACCACCAATGCCCTCGACAATACCGCCGACGGCGCAGCCGACAAGCATGAACGGGTAAATGCGCTTGAAGCGCAGGTGGATACCGTACAGGCTCGGCTCGGAGATGCCGCCGAAGAGCCCCGCAAAGAGGGCGCCGGTGGCGGTCTGGCGCATCTCCTTGTCCTTATCTCGCACGGACCAGATGAGGACCGCCGCGGTGGCGCCGAAGCAGGCGAAATTCCACGCCCCCATGGGGCCCTGGATGAAATCGATTCCACCTGTAGCCGAGTTGGGGGCGATATTGGCCAGCATGAGGGCATTGAGCGGCCAGTGCAGACCCAGCGGCACCAGGAAGGGGTAGACCATGGGGATGATGATCGCGAAAACGATCGGAGCGTGGGAGTTGAGCCAGAACAAGGCCGTACCCAGGCCGGTGCCGATCCACACGCCCAGGGGGCCGATGAGGAAGGCCGTCACCGGCATCATAATGATGAAGGAGAGGAAGGACACGAAGACCATCTGGACATTGTTCGGGACGATCTTGACCAGCCCCTTGTAAACCAGGGCGAGCACCGCGACCATGAGCAGGGGAACGAAGACCTGGCCGCCGTACTCGTTGAGCTGCATGGGCAGGCCGAGAATGTGGGCGGTGCACAGGTCGGAGTTGAGGGTGTCGTTGTGGACGCAGGTCGTGCTCGGGTGATTGCTCAGATCGAGGAACTCGGGCGTGAGCAACGCCAACATGACGGCGGAGCCGACCCAGGGGTCGATCTTGAGCTTCTTGGAAGCGTTGTAGGCCACCATGATCGGCAGGAAGTAGAAGACGCTGCGGTACATGGCGTCGACGAACACCAGTAGCGCCGGCTTATCCATGTTGCTCTCATAGTGGGCCTCAATGATGTGGAAGGTTGCGCAGATCGCCTCCACCGCGATAATGAGCGAGGCGCCCAGCAGAACCGGCAGCAGCGGACGGAAGGAGTCGGACAGGTACTCGAAGAAGGCATCGATCCAGGCATTCTTGCCGCGTGTCTTCGCGCGGGCCTCGGCCTTGACCTCGGCGTCGGTCTTGGCTTGGGAGCCCGAGGTGCTCTTCTTCATCTCCGGCAGGTTGTTGATCTGCTCGTAGACGCTGGCGACCGCGCCGCCGATGACGATCTGGTAGCGGTCCCCGCCCTGGGGGACTGCGCCCATGACGCCGGGAATCGCCTCAACCGTTGCCTTGTCGACGACGGAGGCGTCGTTGAGCTCGAAACGCAGCCTCGTCGCGCAGTGTGTGAAATTGATGATGTTCTCGGGCCCGCCGACGGCGGCGAGAATCGCCTCCGGGGCGGAGGTTGTTGTTGTCATCGAGGGCCTTTCGTCGGTCCTGGACCCTCCCGCGACGCCGCGGGGACCCGGGGCCAGGGTTGGGACCGTCCCGAGGAGATGGGACTGAAGTGCAGGATAGCGCGATGATCGCTGCACGTGGTCAGATCCATTGACGGGACTACGACCACGGGTCCGTACAGTTGCGACGAGCGGTGCTTATAGCGCCGTTCTCGACCCGACGCGGCTCGTTGCGCTTACACGGGTCCGGAGCGCGGGCGGATCCACCGGGCTCCACACGCGCCGTCCGCGGTGCCCTCGGGAGCCGGTGTCCACAGGTGCTCAGCGGAGCGGATCCTTTCTCACCCACACTCGGACCGGGCGGCGAGGACGCCGCTGCAGACCGCGATACGCCGAGGAGCCTTGCCATGACCACGACGACCACCCCCGACATTGACCCAGCCCAGCTCCCCACCGGAACAGCTCGCGATACGAGCGATGGAACGAGAGAGGGGACGGTCGACGGGGCCGGCGGCGCCGGCCCCCGCGCGACTCCTCGGCAGGGCCGGGACCCCGACCGGGAGGCGGAGGACGGGCTGTACGGGCCCCGCGGCTGGACCGTGACCGTCGGCCTGTGGCGCGAGCTCGCCCGGTGCCGCGACGAGATGCGCTCGATCACCATTCCCGCCGAGTACGGTCGCGGCCCGTACGGCCTGATTGTCGACGGCGTGCCTCAGGACGACTACACCCCTTACCATGACCTGGGCCCGCGCACCGCCCGTCGGCTTCTGGAGATCCTTCCGCCTGCTCAGCTGGGGGATCGGCAGAACCTCGCGCCGACTACGGGGGCGCTTTTGCGGGCTTGCGTCCGCGCTCAGGGGCGCGTGCGCTTGTCCGGCTACGCCATCGGCCCCCAGCGCCATGACGAGCGAGTGAGTGTCGAAGCCCTGTGGATCGCGGATCCCGACCTGCTCGGGCTCGAAGTCTGCGAGATCCACGACGAGCACTGCCGATGCCTCGCCCTGTGGGAGACGGTCCGCACCCGCTACAGTCTGGACGCCGAGTCCGTGCCCGATGAGATGCGGCCCCTGCGCCGGAATTGGACGCGCGGGCCGCTGGGGACCTGGATGTGGTGGGATTGAGAATCGCCAGACGCACGGCTCCGTAAGATACGCAGCGATCCGCCCGGGACTGCGCAGATGAGTGATCGAGTGATCGGCGGCGCGACCAGCGCTGACCGTACGGCGACTGGCATATGACCGTCACTGTGACCGATGACCGGGTGCTTCCCGCCGTCGCCGCGTCGGGGAGCGTCCCGCACCGATCGTACGATGGCGCGCGTGATCAACGTCCAGGACCTCATCATGCGCATCGGCGCCCGCCAGCTCGTCGCCGGTGCGACCTTCAGGGTGGATAAGGGCATGCGCATCGGGCTGGTCGGACGCAATGGCGCCGGTAAGACCACCATGACCAAGCTTCTGGCCGCCGCTTCCGTCGAGCAGGGCACCGGCCACGCGGTCGCCGATGCCGACGACCGCCATGGCCTGGAGGCCGTCGAGCACGAGGGCACCATCTCCTGCAACGGATCGGTCGGGTACCTCCCTCAGGACACCAGGGTCGGGGACCTCGCCGAGGCCGCCCGGGACCGTATTCTCTCCGCCCGCGGCATTGACACCCTTCTGGTCCGCATTCGCGAAGCGGAGGAGCGGATTGCCACCACCGAGGGCGACGCCATGGCCAAGGCCCTGGACCGCTACACGCGTGTGGACCACGAGTTCACCATGGCCGGCGGCTACGCGGCCGCGAGTGAGGCGGCGCGCATCGCCGCCGCTCTCGGGCTGCCCGATCGGGTCCTGGACCAGGAGATCGGCACGCTGTCGGGCGGCCAGCGGCGCCGCGTCGAACTCGCCCGAGTTCTCTTCCAGCGGCCCGACACGCTGCTGCTGGACGAGCCCACCAACCATCTCGACCACGACTCCGTGCTGTGGCTGCGCGACCATCTGCGCGCCTACTCCGGCGGCTTCATCGTCATCAGCCACGACGTCGAGCTCCTGCGCAACACCGTCAACCAGATCATGCACCTGGATGCGGATCGAGGCGTCCTCGACGTCTATCACCTGGGCTGGGACGCCTATCTCAAGCAGCGGGCGGACGATGAGCATCGCCGTCGTCGCGAGCGCGCCAACGCGGAGAAGAAGGCCGCCGCTCTGCGCGCTCAGGGGGAGAAGATGCGCGCCAAGGCGACCAAGGCCGTCGCGGCTCAGCAGATGCTCAAGCGCGCCGACCGCCTCATGGAGGGTCTGGAGGATGAGCGGATCGCCGAGAGGGTCGCCCGTCTGCGCTTCCCCGATCCCGCCCCCTGCGGCAAGACCCCGCTGCGCGCGAGCGGCCTGTCCAAGGCCTACGGCTCCCTGGAGGTCTTCGCAGGCGTGGACCTGGCCATCGATCGCGGTAGCCGCGTCGTCGTCCTGGGCCTCAACGGCGCCGGCAAGACGACCCTGCTGCGCCTGCTCGGCGGGGTGGAGGAGCCCGATTCGGGCGAGGTCATCGTGGGCCACGGCCTCAAGATCGGCTACTACGCCCAGGAGCACGAGACGATCGACACCTCCCGGACCGTCGTGGAGAATCTGCGCAGCGCCGCCCCGGGCCTGGACGAGACGCAGGTGCGCAGCGTGCTCGGCTCCTTCCTGTTCTCCGGCGCCGACGCCGACAAGCCCGCCCGAGTCCTGTCCGGCGGCGAGAAAACCCGCTTGGCGCTGGCCCTGCTGGTCGTCTCCAGCGCCAACGTCCTGCTGCTGGACGAACCCACCAACAACCTCGACCCGGCCAGTCGCGAGGAGATTCTCCGGGCGCTGGGGACCTTCGCCGGCGCCGTCGTGCTCGTCACCCACGACGAGGGGGCGGTCGAGGCCCTGGGTCCCGACCGGGTGCTCCTCCTGCCCGACGGCGACGAGGATCTGTGGAGCGAGGACTATCTTGAGTTGGTGGCGCTGGCCTGATCGCGTTCGCGAGCGGAGCGTGCCCCGCTCCCAGTGAGCGTCGTCACGCGGGTAGCAGCGGGTTGACGACGTAGGGTGGTGTCGAACAAGGTGCCCCATCGGGGCGTTGGGACCGTGAGTCCGCGAGTACCCGACCGTTCACGAGGAGAATGACATGGCAGAGACCACCCTGACCGCAGATACGACCGCCGAGGCCCCCGAGCACGAGGTTCTGCTCACCGAGGCCGCCGCCGCCAAGGTCGCCAGTCTCCTGGTGCAGGAGGGGCGCGACGACCTGCGCCTGCGCGTGGCCGTTCAGCCCGGCGGCTGTTCCGGCCTGGTCTACCAGCTCTACTTCGACGAGCGCCTGCTCGACGGCGACGCCGTCCGCTCCTTCTCGACCGGTGGTGCTGAGCTCGAGAGCGTCGAGGTCGTCGTGGACCGGATGAGTGTGCCTTACCTGGCCGGCGCCACCATCGATTTCGCCGACTCCATCGAGAAGCAGGGGTTCACGATCGACAATCCGAACGCGGCGGGGACCTGCGCCTGCGGGGAGTCCTTCAACTGATCCCGCCCCCGACTCGAGGAGACTCGGTGGCGCGTCGTCGGCCTCTCGCACTGTCGGCTTCCGCCCTCGCCGTCGCGCTGGCCCTCACCGGCTGCTCGGGCGGCGGCACCGATTCCGAGTCGGTATCGACCGACGCCGCCGGGGCGACACCCACGCCGACGACGTCTCAACCCGTCGACTGCTCGACCCTCACCATCGATTCCGACTCCTCGGCCCTGCCGGGGGTCTCCGCAGACCCAGGCTCCGCACCGAGCCTGACCTGGAGCGGTGAGCTGGCGCCCGACAATCTCACCGTCAAGACCCTGAGCCAGGAGGACGGTCCCGAGGTGGAGGCGTATTCGTTCGTGACGGTGAACTACGCGGGATGGCAGTGGGACTCCGACGCCACCTTCGACTCCTCGTTCGACCGCGGAGAGCCGTCGAGCTTCTCCCTGCGGGGAGTCGTCGACGGCTGGCGTTGCGGCCTGGTGGGGCACCGGGTGGGTGATCGGCTCCTGGTGGGCGTCCCCTCTGATCTCGCTTACGGCGACGATCAGAGTCAGGGCCGACCGACCGGCCCGCTCGTCTTCGTCGTCGACGTCGTGGCCGCACCCTCCACCGCCGGAGCCACCATGGAGGGTGAGGCGGATGCGGCGTCCTGGGGTGTGTCGGTCTCTGGTGACCTCGGTGCCCCCGCAACGGTCTCGGTGGCCGAGGGGGCGACGGAGCCCACCGAGACCAAGGTCATCGTCCTGGCACGCGGTACGGGCGATCCGATCACCGATCAGGACGTCATAGGCGTCAACACGGCCATGACCACGTGGGACGATTCCGCCTCCGAGTCCACCTGGGACACAGGCCTGCCTCAGACGATCACCATGGCCCAGGCTCCGGGGCTGGCGGATCTCATCGGAGTTCCGGTGGGTTCGCGCGTGGTTCTGCTTCAGGCGGCCGGGACCGCCACGAGGAGGGGATCCACCGCACCCGCACCCGCTGCGGCCTACGTCATGGATATCGAGACCAAGCTCTGACCAAGCTCTGGGTCCGCGAGCTCTCAGCGGGCACGGCGGACCCGTTAAGGGTCCTCACGCCGGCCGGAACCCAGGAGTCGTTGACCTGGGTCCGGCCGGCCCTCTGCGTGTCCGACCCTCAGCGCACGATGAGTGACTCGGTACGAGCGACCGCTGCGGCCAGACGCTCGGACACGTCCTGCCAATTGGCGATGTTCCAGATGGCCTTGACGTAGTCGGCCTTGACATTGAGGTAGTCGAGGTAGAAGGCGTGCTCCCACATGTCGACCTGGAAGAGCGGGATAGTACCGACCGGAACGTTGCCCTGCTGGTCGAAGAGCTGGAAGATGACGAGCCCGCCAGCCACGGAGTCGTAGGCGAGCACCGCCCAGCCCGAGCCCTGGATGCCCAGCGCTGTGGCGGTGAAATGCTTCTTGAACGCCTCGAAGGAGCCGAAGGAGTCCCTGATCGCCTCCGCCAGCTCGCCCTCGGGTTCGCCGCCGCCGTTCGGGGAGAGGTTCTTCCAGAAGATCGAGTGGTTGATGTGACCGCCGAGGTTGAAGGCGAGGTTCTTCTCCCACAGGTTCACCGCGGCGAAGTCATCGGCGGCGCGGGCGGCCCGGAGCTTGTCCAGGGCGGTGTTGGCGCCGGCGACGTAGGCGGCGTGGTGCTTGTCGTGGTGGAGCTCCATGATCCGCCCGGAGATGTGGGGCTCGAGGGCTGCGTAGTCGTAGGGAAGCTCGGGAAGTGTGTACAGGGCCATGGTGCGTGCCTTTCATCGGTGGGTTCGCGGGTCGGATGCGATCGGTTCCATAAGCGGTTCCATAGTTAGGACCCGCCGTATCGGACAGCATTCATGGTATACGCTGATTGGTGAGTCGGACGGGACCGCGTGGGCGATTACACTGACTGCGGAAGAGCCCCGCCCCGTCTTGGAGGACAGCATGACCGACCAGGCCGCGACCGACCGTCTCGAGCTCCTCGTCTTCTCCGACGACGCCTCGGTGCGTCAGGAGGTGATCGAGGGCGTCGGCCGGCGCCCCGCCAGGGGACTGCCGCTGGTGTCCTGGACCAGAGCCGCCACGGCCGAAGGCGTGAGGCTGGCCATCAGGGATCGGGCCAAAGAGGGGAAGGCGCCTTTTGACGTCCTTGTGCTGGACGCCGAGACCAAGAAGTTCGGCGGCATGGGTCTGGCCCACGAGCTGTTCACCGAGCTCGACAGTCGTCCCCCGGTGGTGCTGCTCACTGCCCGTCCGCAGGACGACTGGCTCGCCGCCTGGTCCAAGGCCGAGGCCGTTGTGCCCCGTCCTCTCGACCCGATGGCTCTCCAGGAAGGCGTGACCAAGGCCTTTCGGGCTCGGCGCGGCGCGGTCGTCCCGGCCGGCTGACCGATTCGTTTTCGTCCGGGGCGAGGCCCGGCGCCCCCTCTGGATCGGGGTCGGTTCCGGCCGATCCGGGTGAAGGCGGGGTTCTCGGCGGAATTCCCGCATCCCCGGCGTTTCGTCCCCGCCCGCGCAATTCGACTTTCGTGGGGGACTCGGATTCCGACCGGCTAGGGTCCCGAGTCGAGGACCCGGCGATGGCGCGCAGCGGCTCCGATCGGCCAGCTCAGGACGGCGCAGCCGCTCCCGTCCTCATTCCCGCAGTCCGCGACCTCCACCAGGCGCGCTCCGGCGTCGAGCACCCAGTCCGCCAGCAGCAGGGTCTCGTCAACACCGGCGCCCATTCCCACGCGCTGCGGGCGCTCGACCACCTGCGCCGTCGCCCGCAGGGCATCGACGGCGGGCCGCGGGTCCGCCCCCGCTGGTGTGGTCATGCTTCCTGCCAGCCGCCCCCAGCGTACAGCGACCAGCTCCCAGCCGCCGCCATCGCGTCGCCGCGCCGCGATCAGATGCGGGCACGTCAGGAGCGGCCTGACCCGCTCCGCCCGACTCGCCCCCAGCAGCAGGGAGCGCAGGCGGGCGGTCCACGCTCCGGCCTCCTCGTAACGCTCCCGAGCGGCCAGCTCCTCCACGCGTCTTAGGACGGGGACGGCCACCAGATCCACCTCGCCCGACAGTGCGCGCATCGCGGTGCCGGTATCCGCCGAGGTGCCGCCGGCGATCGGCGACTTCAGCGCCCGCCCGTCCCAGGCTCGCAGCCGCAGCACCGACTCGGCCGCGCGGATCGCCTCCCGGGCCGCCGAACGCGAGGGGAAGGGACCGACGGCGCTGAGCACGTCGTCGCTCGCCAGCGCCGTCGTCGTCACCAGGTGCGGCTCGGGGGCGTCCGCCAGGCGGACCCAGGGCCGGTGCTGCGGTGTCCGGGAGCGTCGGTTCGCCGGAGGGTTGAGCTCGGCGATGAGCCGCAGCTCGCGCACTCGCGCCTCGATCTCGGTGGCCGTCTCGATAACCCGCACCCCGACGGCGGTCTCCAGCATCCGGGCGATCGTCGGCCGCTTCTCCGCAGCGGTGAAGTACGAGCGCACTCGTCGGCGCAGATTGACCGCCGAGCCGACGTACAGGACCTGCTCGGTTCGGGAGAGGAAACGGTAGACGCCCGGCCCGGTGGGCAGTCCGTCGGCCATGCGGCTCTTGACCCGGCGCCGCGCGGGTACCGGATCGGTAGCCGTGGCAAGATCCTCCAGATGGGTGACGCCCTGCGGGGCCAGGACCTGAAGGGCGGCGTGGAGGACGTCGACGGTGGCCCGCGCGTCGTCCAGGGCACGGTGAGTCGGCCTGGTGGGGGAGCCGACGAAGGAGGCCAGAGTTCCCAGACGGTGGTTGGGCACATCCGAGCGCCCCCAGGTCCGGCGGGCCAAGGCGAGGGTGTCCAGCACTGTCGGCTCCCGCCAGGGCAATGCCAGTTCTCGGGACGCCCGGCGCAGATGACCGACATCGAAGCGCGCGTTGTGCGCCACCAGAACCGTGTCCGCCTCGGACCAGCGAGCCCATTCCAGGAAGGAGACCAGCGCCTCGCCCACCGACGGGGCCCCGGCCACCATCGCATTGGTGATGCCGGTCAGCACCGTGATCTGCGCCGGGATGGCCCTGCCCGGGTCGACCAGTGTGGAGAACTCTTCCTCGACGGTGCCGCCGCGCACCCGCACCGCCCCGATCTCGGTGATGGCGTGGGCGCCCGCCACTCCGCCCGTGGTCTCCAGGTCGACCACGACGAAGGCCACCTCTCGCAGAGGCGTGCCCATATCCTCGAAGGAGGCCTGCAGGCCGGCGGTGCGGCTGCTGCTCGGGCAACGGTCCGGGAACTGCGCCCGAGCGCCGACAGGGGCATCGGGTCCCGTGAGTCCTCCGATCGAGGGTCCGACAGGCGCATGATCGACCACAGTGCGAGGCTAGACTTCACCAAGGCGCCGATCCAACCGCGCCCGCGCCCGTCCGTGCGGGCCCACGGACCCGGTGAAGAGCGCCAGTCAGCCGCCGAGCACAGGAGGTCCCGTGGGGTACCGAGGCATCAAGACCGCTGTCGGTCCCGCCCTGGAGATGCTCTATCAACCGTGGATCCGAGGGGAGGAGAGCATCCCGATCGAGGGGGCCGCGATCCTGGCCTCCAACCACCTGGCCGTCATCGACTCCTTCTTCCTGCCGCTGCTGGTGGACCGCGAGGTCGCCTTCATCGGCAAGTCCGACTACTTCACCGGCAGAGGGCTCAAAGGATGGGCCGTCAAGAACTTCATGACAGCCGTCGGCACCATTCCCGTGGACCGTTCGGGCGGCCGGGCCTCGCAGGCGGCCCTGCAGGCTGGCATCGATCGTGTGAGATCCGGTGAGCTCTTCGGCATCTACCCCGAGGGCACACGCAGTCCCGACGGCCGTCTCTACCGGGGGAAGACGGGGGTGGCGCGCATCGCCCTGGCCACGGGGGCCCCTGTGATCCCGGTGGCCATGATCGGCTCGGATCTTGCTCAGCCGATCGGCCAGGCGATCCCCTCGACCCGGCATCGGGTGGGGATCGTCGTCGGTGAGCCGTTGGATTTCTCCCGGTACAAGGGGCTGGAGAACGATCGTTTCGTGCTGCGCTCGATCACTGACGAGATCATGTACTCACTCATGGCGCTGTCCGGTCAGGAATACGTCGACCTGTACGCCGCCGATGTCAAGAAGGCGATGGACGCCGAGAAGATGTCCGCTGACGAGGTCGTCTCCGAAATGCTTCGGGCTCAAGCGCTCAAGCGGCCGGCCGCCGCGCCGGTGTCCGCGCCCGGCGGTCGTCCCGCCCCCGACGTCGAAGTGCCCGAGCCGCCCGATGAGACGGAGGGCGGGGCGTCGCATGCCTCTGACGACGAGCCCCGGGATCCGACCGAGGGCGGACAGTAGCCCGGGGACGGACAGTCGGCGCCTCAGCGACCCCGCGGCGGTTGGCGGCATCGCCGTCGGTCATGGGCGGGCGTGTATCGGGAGCGGGAGTCCCGTCGCTCAATCGCGCTGCTGCAGGATCTTCTTGTCCCTCGGCGCGTCCGCCCCGCTAGGATGGGCCCGTCAAAACCGGTCCCAACGAAAGGCCATCGATGTCGATCCGTCGCGTCGCTCTGCTCACCGCGGGCGGCTTCGCCCCCTGTCTGTCCGCCGCCGTCGGCGACCTCATCGAGCGCTACACCGAGGTTGCCCCCGGCGTCGAGATCATCGCCTACCAGTACGGTTACCACGGCCTGCTCACCGGCAACTACATCGTCGTCGACGCGCAGGGACGCAAGGACGCCGGCGTTCTGCGCGAGTACGGCGGTTCTCCGATCGGCAACTCCCGCGTCAAGCTCACCAACGCCAAGAACCTCGTCGAGCGCGGCCTGGTGGCCGAGGGCATCGACCCGCTGGAGTTCGCCGCGGAGCAGCTGCGCAAGGACGGCGTTGACGTCCTGCACACCATCGGCGGGGACGATACCAACACCACCGCTGCAGATCTGGCCGCCTACCTTCACGAGCACGACTACGAGCTCACTGTCGTCGGCCTGCCCAAGACCATTGATAACGACATCGTTCCGATCCGCCAGTCGCTGGGTGCCTGGTCGGCCGCCGAGGAGGGCGCCGGCTTCGCCTTCAACGTCATCGGGGAGCACCGCTCCAACCCGCGCATGCTCATCATTCACGAGTGCATGGGCCGCAACTGCGGCTACCTGACCGCCGAGACCGCCCGTCGCTACCATGAGCTGCTCAAATCCAGGAAGTGGGCGCCCTCGCTGGGGCTCACCCGCGAGCGCTGGGACGTTCACGCCGTCTTCCTGCCCGAGATGAAGCTCGACCTGGCAGCCGAGGCCAAGCGCCTCAAGGCCCTCATGGATGAGCAGGGCAACGTCAACATCTTCCTGTCCGAGGGCGCCGGCGTCCCTGAGATCATTGCGGAGAAGGAGGCTCGCGGCGAGGAGGTCGAGCGCGATCCCTTCGGCCACGTCAAGCTCGACACCATCAATCCGGGCCAGTGGTTCGCGGGGCAGTTCGCGGGCCTCATCGGTGCCGAGAAGGTCATGGTTCAGAAGTCCGGCTACTATTCGCGCGCCACCAACGCCAACGCTGAGGATCTCAACCTCATTAAGTCCATGTGCGACGTGGCCGTCGATTGCGCCCAGCGCGGCGAGTCGGGTGTCATCGGCCAGGATGAGGAGAATGACGACGTCCTCGGCGCCATCGCTTTCCCACGCATCGCCGGGGGCAAGCCCTTCGATATCTCCCGGCCCTGGTTCACTTCCCTCATGGGGGATCTCGGCCAGATCGTCGAGCCCGCCGAAGCCGCTTCGGGGCACTGAGCGTTGACGGTGCGCCGTCGGCGGTGCGCCGATCACCATCGGGCCCGGCATTCTGCTTCATGGAGGGCGCCGGGGCGCACGCAGACGGCCATATGATGCCCGTGTGATGAACGAGCTCAACGCCCCACGCACCGCGGCCGGCTGGCGCGATTGCCCCGCCTCCCAGCAGCCGGCCTACCCTGACGCGGATGCCCTGAAAGCGGTGAGCGACGACCTGCGAAGCCGCCCTCCACTCGTCTTCGCCGGCGAGGTCGACGCCCTGAGCACCCAGATGGCCGCTGCCGGCCGGGGGCGCGCCTTCGTGCTCATGGGGGGCGACTGCGCGGAATCCTTCGCCGACAACACGGCCGATAACATCCGTCTCAAGCTTCAGACCATCCTGCAAATGGCTGCGGTCCTCACCTATGGGGCTTCCACACCGGTGGTCAAGATAGGGCGGATAGCCGGGCAGTACGCCAAGCCCCGCAGTGCCGACACCGAGACGCGCGATGGCGTCACCCTGCCCTCCTACCGGGGCGACTCCGTCAACGATCACGCCTTCACGCCCGCCGCTCGCGTCCCTGATCCGGCTCGCATGCTCAACGCCTACCTGCGTGCCGGCACCACCCTCAACCTCATCCGCTCCTTCACCATGGGAGGGTACGCGGATCTGCGTGAAGTCCATTCCTGGAACCGTGGCTTCACGGCCAACCCCGCTTACGCGCGCTTCGAGTCCTTCGCCGAGGAGATCGACCGCGCCATGCGCTTCATGGAGGCCGCCGGGGTCGACTTCGACGCCCTGAGGCAGGTTGATTTCTACGCCGCTCACGAGGCCCTGCTTCTGGAGTACGAGGACGCCATGATCCGTGAGGACTCCCGATCGGGACGCCTCTACGACACCTCGGCTCATTTCCTGTGGGTCGGTGAGCGCACTCGCGGGGCCGAGCACGCCCACGTCGCCCTTCTGAGAGGAGTCCGCAATCCGGTGGGCGTCAAGGTCGGTCCGACGACCGCGCCCGCCGAGCTCGTCGCCCTCATCGATCGCCTCAACCCTCACGGCGACGCCGGCCGTCTCACGCTCATCACCCGTATGGGCGCCGACCGCATCCGCGAGGCCCTGCCCGCACTCATCGAGGCCGTGCGTGCCGACGGCCGCCCCGTCACCTGGGTCACCGACCCCATGCATGGCAACACCATCACCTCGGACAACGGCTACAAGACCCGTCGCTTCGACACGGTCATGGACGAGGTCCGCGGCTTCTTCGAGGTCCACCGGGCGTTGGGCACCGTGCCCGGCGGCATCCATGTCGAGCTGACCGGGGACGACGTCACCGAGGTCCTCGGCGGGGGCGAGCACATCGAGGAGGCCACCCTCGGCGAGCGCTATGAAACGCTCGTGGACCCGCGTCTGAACCACCAGCAGTCCCTGGAGATGGCTTTCGAGGTCGCCGAGATGCTGCGCGGCTGAGCGTTGGCCGGTCGGGTTCGTCAGTCCGCATCGCGCGCGAGGTGGATGACTCGGCGAGACGAGGACGTGAGACGACTGGTTCGGGGGTCCCCGGTCTGAGCATTCGGACAGCGTCAGATGATGTGAAGGGTGACCGTCGAGCCCTTCGCGACGCTTGTCCCGGCGACGGGGTCGGTGGATCGGACCTTGCCCAGAAGCCCGCCCCACGACGTGGAAACCGTCGCCTCCAGCCCGACGTCCTTGAGCGCCCTGGTGGCTTCGTCCTCCTTCATGCCCTTGACGTCGGGGACCGTGACCGTCTCCGGCCCCTTCGAGACCTCCACGGCGATCGCGTCCCCGTGGTGGACGCTGGTATCGCCCGCCGCCGGGTCGGTGGAGACCACCAGGTCCGCAGTCACGGAGTCGGAGAAGACCCGGGTTTGCGCGCCCAGCCTGAGGCCGGCCGCCTCCAGAGTCGTTGTGGCCTGCTCGATGTTCATTCCGGCCACGTCGGGCACGGTGGCGGGCTGGCGTCCCTTGGAGACGACGATCGCCACCGCCGAGGAATGGTTGACGCTCTGCCCCGCCGCCGGGTCGGTGGAGACCACCAGGCCGGAGGCCACGGAGGTGGAGTAGTCCTGGGTGATCGCGCCCGGGCTCAGCCCGGCGTCCGTAATGGCCTTGACGGCCTCGTCCTGGGCCTCGCCCACGACATCGGGAACCTTCTTCTGCTCCACGCCGCGGGAGACGACGGCGGTGACCGCCTGGCCCGGGCGCGCGCCGTCGCCCGGTCCCGGCTCGCAGGAGACCACTGATCCGGCCGGGATCGTATCTGAGTACTCCCGGTTGGGAGCGGCCCAGGTCAGGCCCGCGGTCTCGACCGACTTCTGGGCGTCCTCGGCCGTCTGACCGACGATCTCGGGAACGGGGACGGAGCGTCCCGGACCTTTAAAGGCGTACCAGGCTCCGATGCCGGTGCCTGTTACTGTCAGGAGGGCGGTCGCCGCCGCTCCCAGGACGGCGCGGCGCCGGAGCGTCCGGCGCTGGTCGTTGTGCGGCACCGCGGCCGTATCCTGATCGTCGGCGCGCATAAACTTCTCACGCGCCAGCTGCCGCGTGCGCCCCTCGCCGCCGCCCTGTGCCTGCGGGCCTATCGAGCCGATCGGCAGCGAGACTGTGCGCAGGCCCGCCCCCGGTGTCGTTTGCGAATCCTCCTCATCGGCGGTCTCGTCCGGCGACTGCGCGCCCATGGCCGTGCGGGCGATCTCGGCATTGGCTGCGAGGACCTCCTGCGTGCGCACCGAGCCGGGCCCGCCGCCGCGCTTGACCGCAAGTTCCGACTCGCTCAGATCGGCGACTGCCTCGCGCAGTCGGGTCAGTGTCTCATCGGCGTCCTGCGGGCGCTGCTCGGGGTCGCGGCGCGTCATGGCGGACACGAGCCCGTCGACTCCGCCGGGTAGGTCCGGGACCGTGGTCGAGGGCAGGGGGATGTCCTCGTGGACGTTGCGGAAGGCGATCTGGATGGGGGAGTCGGCGGTGAAGGGCTGCTCACCGGTGAGCAGCTCGTAGGTGATGACTCCCACGGAGAATACGTCCGCACGGGGGCTGGAACTGCCCGAGGTGATGAGTTCGGGAGCTAAGTAGGCCACGGTGCCCAGCACATTACCGGTGGTTGTCTGCGTCACTTCGGTAACCGCTCGGGCCAGCCCGAAGTCGGCGACTTTGGCGACAGAGCCGTCCGCGGGCAGCAGGACGTTCTCAGGCTTGATGTCGCGGTGGACCAGGCCCGCACGGTGGGCGGCTCCCAGCGGGCGCAGGATCTGGGCCGTCAGGCCCAGGGCCTCTCGTACCGACAGGGGGCCGGCGGCGATGAGGTCGCGCAGGTTCGGGCCCTCGACGTACTCCATGACCAGGTAGGCGACGCCGTCGAGGCTGCCCTGGTCGTAGACCGCCACCACGCCCGGGTTCGACAGGCGCGCCGCAGCGCGCGCCTCCCTGCGGAAACGGGCTACGAAGTCGGGGGAGTCGGCTAAATGGGCGTGCATGAGTTTGAGGCCGACGACGCGGTCGAGCCTGCGGTCGTGCGCCCGGTAGACGGTCGCCATCCCGCCACGCGCCACACGGTCGACGATCTCGTAGCGAGAGTCGACCAGTCGACCGATGAGCGGATCCTTGACCACGGGCAGATTCTAAGGCGCTGACGGGGCCGGATTCGCCTGCGCCGCGCTGACCGGTCCGAGCGCAGGTCCAGGTCAGGAGCTGCGCGAGGTCAGCGCCCGGGCCAGGGACGACAGGTCGGCGCGACCGGCGTCGTCGAGCGCCCCCGAGGGGACATCATCCAGGGCGCGGACACCCGCCCGGGCATGGGCGGCGATCGTCTTCTCGTGCGCCTCCAGGGCGCCGCAGTCGCGAATGAGGTCGGCCGCGGCGGCGATCAGTTCGGAGGAGGCGTCGCGGTCGGTCAGGACTCGGGACAGCAGGAGGCGGCCGGGCCGGTCGGCGCGCTGCCACGCCATGGCCATCAGAGCGGTCCGTTTGCCCTCGCGCAGGTCGTCGCCTGCCGGCTTACCGGTCAGGTCGGGATCCCCGTAGACGCCCAGGACGTCATCGCGCAGCTGGAAAGCGATGCCGATCTCCTCCCCGAAGATCTCCAGCGCCTTGTGCAGGGGGTCGACCGACGTCACCCCGCCCAGGAGGGCGCCGATGACCAGGGGATGCATGACCGAGTAGCGGGCGGACTTGCGCCTGACCACGGTCAGGGCCGAGGTGAGCATGACCCGCCCCGAGGCGATCGGGTCGTCGTCGGGGGAGGGAGGAAGGACCATTTCACCGCGCACGTCGAGGAACTGACCGACGGCGACCTCGGCTGTCATGACGTCGAAGGCGTCCCGGACCGCCCCGGCCCGCGCTCCGTCGGCGAGCGGTCGGACGGCCCGCCCGATCTCGATTCCGGCGAGCGACAGCAGCAGGTCGCCCAGCAGGATCGCGGCGCCTTCGCCGTAGGCGGCGGCATCCCCGCGCCAGCCCGACGAGACGTGCTGGGCGGCCCATCGGCGGTGGGCCGTGGGGCGGCCACGGCGAGTGGCGGACGCGTCGATGACATCGTCGTGGACCAGGGCACTGGCCTGGTACAGCTCGAGGGCCGACCCGAGACTCGCGGAGGCGGCACCCGTCATGAGACGGGATCGCTGCTCCGGTGCGGCCCCCGGCTCACCCAGGGCGAGGCCGACGGCGCCGAGCAGCGCGCGCATCCGCTTGCCCGAGGACATCAGGTCCGCGGCCGCGTCGAACAGCTCATCGGCGGCGGGCGCCTCGCCGGTGCATCGGGCACGATGAGCGTCCAGGGCCCGGGCGAGTCGGGCCTCGACGGCGGTGCGCACCGCCTGGAGCGTGGGGGAGAGGGCACTCATGCGCATCAGCGTAACGGGCGGCCCGATCGGGCGGTGGACCGGGGCCGCGATCGGAGGTGGTGGGAATAAACGCTGCATCCGGGCGGTTGTCCGCTTCGTTGGTCGTGAACGTGTTCGTCCGCGGCGCCCCTCCCACCCCGATCACTCGCTCACGTGAAAGGAACTCCGTGGCTTCTTCCACAGCTACGCGGAAACGCACTCAGCGCGCTGATGACGTCGACAAGGCTCTCGAGGACGAGGTCGTCCTCGACGAATCCGGTGACTCCGGTGACTCCGCCCCCGCCGATCCGGACGGTGAGAACGCCGAAGCCGCCCAGAGCGAGCAGGAGGAGAGCGAGGAGCCCGTTCCCGAGCTACGGGACTACTACCTGGACGTGAGCCTGGAGGCCAACGGCGACGGCTCCAAGCGCAAGCCCTTCAACACGCCGGCCGCTCTCAAAGGGGTCAGGCTCGCCCCCGGGGCGACCCTGTACGTGCGCAGCCGCACCACCGTCGAAGGGCTCGAGCTCACGGGCGACGGCACGCTCGAAGAACCCATTACGCTGGCCCCCTACGGCCATGGCCCAGTGCCCCGCTTCGTGATCCCCGAGGAGGAGGACCCCGTCGTCGCCCGCGAGTTCCTGACGAGCAATGGCTTCATCTTCCGCGGTTGGGTCATCAAGGGCATCAAGATGAGCCCGTCGATCGCCGCCCTGACCGGGGAGCTCGACCGCATCCGCCGCGAGCAGGCGGAGAAGGCCGCGGCCAAGAGATCGGGGCGCAAGTCGCGGGAGAGGAACAAGGACGGCTCTTTCACCGTTTCGGACTCCGATGAGGCCGATGAGCCGGCGCAGAAGGTCGTCACCGCCGGCGCCACCGCCGACCCCGTCAAGGACTATCTCAAGCAGATCGGGAAAGTCGCCCTCCTCAACGCCGCTCAGGAGGTCGAGCTTGCCAAACGCATCGAGGCGGGCCTGTACGCCGAGCACCTGCTCGCCACCGAGGGAAATAACCTGGAGGCGAAGTACCGTCGTGAGCTGCACTGGGTTGCTCAGGACGGCCAGCGCGCCAAGAACCACCTCCTGGAGGCGAATCTGCGTCTGGTGGTCTCCCTGGCCAAGCGCTACACCGGCCGCGGCATGCTCTTCCTGGATCTCATCCAGGAGGGCAACCTCGGGCTGATCCGCGCGGTCGAGAAGTTCGATTACACCAAGGGCTACAAGTTCTCCACCTACGCCACCTGGTGGATCCGCCAGGCCATCACCCGTGCCATGGCGGATCAGGCTCGCACCATCCGCATCCCCGTCCACATGGTCGAAGTCATCAACAAGCTGGCCCGCGTCCAGCGTCAGATGCTTCAGGATCTGGGCCGCGAGCCCACCCCCGAGGAACTGGCCGTCGAGTTGGACATGACCCCGGAGAAGGTTGTGGAGGTCCAGAAGTACGGCCGCGAGCCGATCTCCCTGCACACCCCGCTCGGCGAGGACGGTGACAGCGAGTTCGGCGACCTCATCGAGGACTCCGAGGCAGTGGTCCCTGCCGATGCTGTGAGCTTCACCCTTCTGCAGGAGCAGCTCCACGCCGTCCTGGACACCCTCTCGGAGCGCGAGGCCGGCGTGGTCTCCATGCGCTTCGGCCTGACCGACGGACAGCCCAAAACGCTGGACGAGATCGGTAAAGTCTACGGCGTCACGCGCGAGCGCATTCGCCAGATCGAGTCCAAGACCATGTCTAAGTTGCGTCATCCCTCGCGCAGCCAGGTGCTGCGCGATTACCTGGACTGATCGCTGCGCACCCGCTCATCGGCGGCCCGTAGGGCGATGCTCTGCGGGCCGCTGCCGTGCTACCGTCTGGTTCTACCGACACGGGGTGCCGCAAGGCTGAGAACACACCCGTCGAACCTGTTCGGACAATGCTGACGAAGGGATTGTCGCATGCGCAGATGCGCTCGCGCCCATTCCGTCCTTCTGGCCGTCCGCGAGACGACGCCGCTGATATCGTGCATCACCAACTCGGTGGCGGCGGGCTTCACCGCCGACGTGCTGCTCGCCAGCGGGGCCGCGCCCGCCATGGTCGACATCACCGGTGAGGCCGGGACCTTCGCCGCTGCGGCCTCCGGTCTGCTGATCAATCTCGGCACGCCCCAGCCCGAGCAGCGCGCGGCCGCCCGGGAGGCGGCCGCGGCGGCCGGGGAGGCGGGCACGCCCTGGGTCCTGGATCCTGTTGCCGTCGGATCGCTCGTCCACCGCACGGCCCTGGCCCGAGATCTGGTCTCCATGGAACCGGCGGTCGTACGCGGCAACGCTTCGGAGATCATGGCGCTGGCCGGTACGGGCGGCGGGGGCCGCGGCCCGGAGACCGCCGACGACGTCGACTCCGCCCTGGGAGCCGCCCGAGCGATGTCCGAGCGCCACGGCTTCGTGGCGGCGGTCTCGGGGCCCGTCGATGCGATCGTGGACGGGCAGCGGATGACCCGCATCACCGGAGGCTCGCCGATGCTCACCCGCGTCACCGGCGGGGGCTGTGCTCTGGGGGCGCTCATCGCCGCCTTCATCGCCGCCGGACGCGAGCAGGACGTTGATGCCCGTGCGGCGACGGTCGCCTGCCACGAGGTTTACAGTGCTGCGGCGCAGCGTGCTGCCGCTCGCTCGACCGGTCCCGGTTCCTTCCGGCCCGCGTTCCTCGACGCCCTGTACGACCTGGGCGCCGAAGACCTGGAGGCCGTCGCCGTCAGTGAGGAGCAGGCATGAGACCCGCACCGGACCTGTCGGTCTATCTCGTCACCGACGCGGATCAGTGCCGTTCCCGGGGACGCAGCGTTCTGCGGACCGCGGAGGAGGCCGTGGCTGGCGGTGTCACCTGCGTTCAGTTGCGCGCCAAGCGGGCCGACGGCGGCGCCTTCCTGGATGAGGTCCTCGCGGTCGCCGGGGCGATTGGCGGGCGCGTGCCGGTCATCGTCAATGACCGCATCGACGTCTTCCTGGCCGCCCGCCGTTTGTCGGCCGCGGTGGCGGGGGTTCATGTGGGCCAGGCCGACCTGCCGGCCGTCCTCGTGCGCCGGCTCATCGGGGATGACGCCTTCTTGGGCCTGTCAGCCGCGACTCCCGATGAGCTGCGCCTCGCCGACGAGCAGGGCGCCTGCGATCACGTCGGCATCGGCACCATCCGCGACACCCCCACCAAGCCCGACGCTCCGGCGGGCCTGGGTCTCGACGGCGCAGCCCGTCTGGCCGCTCTGACCGACCTCCCTGCCGTGGCCATCGGCGGGGTCACTGTCGCCGACGCCCCGGCGCTTCGCGCGGGCGGGCTGAACGGCATTGCCGTCGTCTCGGCCATCTGCGCGGCCGAGGACCCCCGCGCGGCCGCGGCCGCCCTACACTCGGCCTGGAACGAGGGGGAATCACGATGACCGTCACCGCTTTGACCGTTGCCGGTTCCGATCCCAGCGGCGGCGCCGGCATCCAGGCCGACTTGAAGACCATGAGCGCGCTCGGCGCTTACGGCATGAGTGCGGTCACAGCACTGACGGCGCAGTCGACCCGCGGCGTGACGGGCGTGCACACCGTCCCGGTCGACTTCGTACGTCTTCAGTTGGACACGCTCCTGGAGGACATCGTCCCTGATGCCACCAAGGTCGGCATGCTGGCGACCGCCGGGCTGGCCGAGGCCGTGAGCGGCTACCTGCCGCGGTTGACGTGCACAGTGCTCGATCCGGTCATGGTGGCTACCTCCGGCGACAGGCTCCTGGACGAGGACGCGATCAGTGCCGTGCGCCGCCTGTGCACTCTGGTCGACCTCATCACCCCCAACCTCCACGAGGCGGCCGTCCTGCTGGACGAGGAGCCTGCGAAGGACGTGCGGGCCCTGCACGCTCAAGCGCAGCGCCTTCTGGACGCCGGGGCGCGACGGGTGCTGGTCAAGGGCGGCCACCTCGACGCCGAGGCTACGGACGTCTACGCCGACTCTGACGGCGTCACGCTCCTGCGCGGCCGTCGGGTGAGAACGAGGAACACCCATGGAACGGGCTGCACGCTGTCATCGGCGATCGCCTCCCTGCGACCGCGCCGGGCCGCCTGGCTGCAGACCGTACGCGATGCGAAGGCATACCTCACCGACGCCCTGGAGCACGCCGACTCCCTGGGCGTGGGGCACGGGCACGGTCCCGTTCATCACTTCCACGCTCTTTGGCGAGAGGTGGACGGGGCGCATGAGTGAACGCCGCTCGCTTCGCGCGCGGTGGCGGAACGGGCGGGGCGCCCCCTCGTTTCGTTCGCGCTGGGACGCGAGACAATGCCGTCTCGGGCTCTCTCGTCTCCCCTCAGCCGTCTGCGGTCAGGCGGGAGGTCTCGTCCTGGATGAACAGGGCCTGCTTCTCCAGGGAGGTCATGTTGCGACGGCCGTGGTGGCCGCAGAAGAGCAGTTCGCCGGAGGCCAGGACGACCCGGATGAATGCCTGGGCGCCGCAGGCGTCGCAGCGGTCGGCGGTGGTCAGTTCGCGCGCATCGGGGGGACTCGCCGCGGGGGTGGGTGTGGGAATCGGCGCAGTCACCGGAGCGGTGACGGGGGTGCCTGTCGTGTTCATGGCTCTATGAGATCACGCTCCGGGACTCGCGCCCCTCTCCGGGCTCCGGTTTCCGCCCCGGGCGCACGCGCTTTCGCCCACGGCGCACCACTGTCATGGCGCACCTCACCGGTGGAGCGACCGATCGGGCGGGTATTGGAGGCGGCGAGATGGTGAGCCGGCGAACAGCGATGTCGACGGACAAGATCGAGGACAGGGAGGAACACGATGTCGGTGCAGGAGTTCCGCGATCACGAGATCGCGCGTCTGGAACGCTCGGGCTGGGCCGCCAATGCGCCGCTTCGTGAGGTGCTGGACGTCGCGGGCCTCAGACCGCCCGCTCAGGTGGTGGCCGAGTGCCTCGACGAGACCGCGGACAGCGGTGCCGCCGGGGCCGGTGGGGGCGGCGGGAGCACCGGCGGCCGCTGGGAGCGGGCCGAGTGCGCGGTCACCCGCCTGCGCGAGCACTTCGCCTCCTTCCGCTTCGCCGGCGACGTCGACTACGGGCTGCTCGCGGTCCCGGACGCCGCCCGGTTCGACACCCGTGGCGCCGTTGATCCTCGTATCCGTTGCGGCCAGCGTCCCGACCTGGTCGAGGACCTCGTCGACCCCGCTCTAGGAAAGGGCGCCGACCTCAGCGGACTCACGCTGGGACGGGACGGTTGGATGGTGGTGGCTGGTGTCGTCGGACAGTACGGGGTCTCGGCGGGGAGCTATGAGGACATCATCAAAGCCCCCGTCGAGCGCTTCGAGGTCGACGGCGTCGACGCCCGTGCTTTCATGACCCGACAGGTCTGGGGCGCCCGCCTGCTGCAGTGCCCGCCCGGCGTCGTTCCCGACTCCGACGATGCCGAGCGGTGGACCTTCACCATTTTCCCAGCCGAGGGCCTGGTGGATGGCCGGGCCGTCTCCGGTACGGTGCTCAAGAAACGGGTGCGTTTCCGGCTGGGCAAGGCGAACCGCGGGATCGGCAGTGCCCGCGTGAGCCCGGCACTGCCCCTCATGTGATTTTGAAACGGTCGAGATTTGCGATGCGGAACGACATGTATTGACCATAATTCTTACTATAGAAGTACAGAGGCGAATTTAGTTCTCATATATTTTGACAGGGGCAGCGATAACGCGGTACGAGCGAGAGTCGGGTCGGCGCCATGACCGAGCGTTGACAGCCGCGCCGTCCCAAGCGCGGACCTTGCAACGTTCGGCACAGCGAGGTCGGGTCCCGCCGGCTGGGCCGCTGCCGCCGCCTTGTGCGCGAACCGATCTGGTGCGGCTACCGCCTGCGGAGTCACTGCGAAAATTCGGCGGTGGCATGCGTTCGAGGCGACGAGCAGCGGAACTCGGGCGGCTGCGAGGGGCTGGTCTCGGAGCGGCGGCCCGGGCGCTCGGGCGGGTGATGGTCACACCGTGGCGCGGGAGAACACACGTTCGAGATCCGTCCGCTAGATTGCCTCCGTGCCCCGAGAAGAAGCGACGACCTCCCCCCGCGACTACTCAGCCCGTCACCTCTCCGTCCTGGAGGGGCTCGAGGCGGTGCGCAAGCGTCCCGGCATGTACATCGGCTCCACCGATCAGCGGGGCCTCATGCACTGCGTGTGGGAGATCGTCGACAACGGCGTCGACGAAGCGCTGGAGGGCTACGGGGATCGTATCGACGTCACCGTTCACGACGACGGCTCCGTCGAGGTGCGCGACACCGGCCGCGGGGTGCCCGTGGATGTCGAACCCTCCTCGGGTCTGACCGGAGTCGAGCTCGTCTACACCAAGCTCCATGCCGGCGGGAAGTTCGGCGGCGGCTCCTACGGCGCCGCCGGTGGTCTGCACGGCGTGGGCGCCAGCGTCGTCAACGCTCTGAGCGCCCGCATGGATGTCGAGGTCGACCGGGGCGGGAAGACCTACGCCATGAGCTTCCGCCGCGGCGTGCCTGGCGTCTTCACCGACCCGTCCACCGGTCCGGACCTCGCCTCTCCATTCACCGAGTACACGCATCAAACCCCCGAACTGCGCGTGATCGGCAAGGTCCGCCGGGGCGTGACGGGCACGCGCGTGCGCTACTGGGCCGACCCTCAGATCTTCCCCTCCCCGACCGAGTACGACGCCGCCGCGCTGCGCGCCCGCTTGCGCCAGACCAGTTTCCTGATCCCCGGCCTGACCCTGACCCTGACCGATGAGCGCAGCGCCGAGGAGACCGCCAGGGCCGAGCGCATGCCGTCGTCGGGCTCGAAGGCCACCGACGACCTGGCGCTGCGAGCTGCGGCGAAGAACGCCACTCGGACTGCGGAGGGGCTGCTCGATGCATCCCCGGCGACCGAGATCGGGGAGGCGGACACCGCGGTGTTCCGCGCCGAGGGCGGAACCGCGGATTTCGTCGATTTCCTGGCCACCGACGGCTCGGTGACCGACACCTTCCGTCTGACCGGCCAGGGCGTGTACACCGAGACGGTCCAGCAACTCGATCGGCGCAGCGGACACCTGCGCCCCGTCGAGGTCGAGCGTACCTGCGACGTCGACATCGCCCTGCGCTGGGGTATCGGCTACGACACGACCGAGCGCTCCTTCGTCAACATCATCGCCACTCCCATGGGGGGCACGCACCTGACAGGCTTCGAGCAGGCCGTCGTCAAGGTTCTGCGCAAGCAGATCGGGACGAACGCACGCGCTCTGAAGGTCACCAGCCGTGACGGGCGCATTGAGAAGGACGACATCCTGGCCGGCCTGACCGCGGTCGTCACCGTGCGCGTGCCCGAGCCCCAGTTCGAAGGCCAGACCAAGGAGGTCCTCGGCACCGCCCCCGTACGGCAGATCGTCGCCAAAGTCGTCACCGAGGAGCTCACCGCCCTGCTGACCTCCTCCAAGCGGGACCTCAAGGCCCAGTCCCGCGCTCTGCAGGAGAAGATCGTCGGTGAGATGCGCGCGCGCGTGTCCGCCCGCATGCACAAGGAGATCACCCGTCGCAAGACGGCCCTGGAGACCTCGACCCTGCCGGCCAAGCTGGCCGATTGCCGGTCCGACGACGTGACCGCCTCCGAACTGTTCATCGTCGAGGGCGACTCGGCCCTGGGAACCGCCAAGAACGCCCGCAACTCCGAGTTCCAGGCGCTGCTGCCCATCCGCGGCAAGATTCTCAACGTTCAGAAGGCCTCGCAGGCGGACATGCTGCACAATGCCGAGTGCTCGGCCATCATCCAGGTCGTGGGGGCCGGGTCCGGGCGCACCTTCGATCTGAAAACCGCCCGCTACGGCAAAGTCATCCTCATGACCGACGCCGACGTCGACGGCGCCCACATCCGTACTCTCCTGCTCACCCTCTTCTTCCGTTACATGCGCCCCATGATCGAGGCGGGCCGCGTCTACGCCGCCGTCCCGCCGCTGCATCGCACCGAGGTGCCCGCCCGGGGGCGGCGCAAGAAGGAGATCATCTACACCTATTCCGACGACGAACTGGTGCGCACCCTGCGCAGGCTGGAGAAGCAGGGACGCGCCTTCAAAGAGCCCCAGCGGTACAAGGGCCTGGGGGAGATGGACGCGCACCAGCTCGCCGAGACCACCATGGAGCCCGAGCATCGCACCCTGCGACGCATCACCCTGGGGGACGAGGCCGAGCTGGTGGAGGCGGAGAGCGTCTTCGAGCTCCTCATGGGCTCGAGTGTCGAGCCCCGTCGGGGCTTCATCATCGCCGGCGCCCGCGATGTCGATCGTGAACGCATCGACGCCTGAGAGAAGGCGTATCGGAGTAGGTGAATCCTCTCGTGAGTTCTCTATGAGTCATCTCGGTGTCCGGTAAAGTGCCGGCAGATCCACCGCTGTTCTACTGGGCCCTTCACGGGTCCCTGCAAGGAGGTGCTCATGGCCCCCGTCTACGGCTCCTCGCGTCGAGCCGGTTCCACCGGCCCCTGGTCGATGCTGCGCCCCGGGCCACGCTCGGCTCTGCCGCACGGCCTGTCCTGGACGCCCCTGAGCCCCCTGGACAACCAGGCGCTGGCCGAGCTCATCGCCCGCGCCGAATCAGCCGACGACCCGCCCTACCGGACCACCGCGGAGGAGACGGCCGAATACTTCGTCGACCCGACCTACTCCGGGGTGGCCGGACGCGACGACACGGGCGTCATGCGCGCCTTCGCCCTGGTGCGGTTGCGGCCCGCCGGAGAGATCTACACCTCGATGATCGGGGTGGTCGACCCCGATTTCCGCAGGCGGGGCATCGGCAGGGCGCTCCTGCACTGGCAGACCGAGCGCGCCCGCCACCTCATCGGCTCCGAGCGCGCGGGTGCGGCGCCCGGATCGGCCGCCGCCACCGCCCCCGCCCACGTGGTCACCACTGTCCTGGAGGACGACGAGCGCATGAAGGCGCACCTCGGCGAGCTCGGCTTCGAGCCCCGTCGGTGGTACCGGGAGGTCCGCCGCCCTCTGGTCGAGGAGATACCGGAGGTGGACATCGATGGGTTCCTCACCATCGAGCCATGGAGCGAGGAGCTGGATGAGGTCGTCCGCATTGCGCACAACCAGATCTTCGACGGCGAGTACGGGGCCAGCCAGATGACGCGCGAGGACTGGAAGGCGGGCAGGACCTACTTCGCCCCGTCATGGAGCTTCGTGGCCGTGGATCACTCGGGGGACCGGGCTCGTGTGGCGGGATATCTGCGTTCGGGCCGCTATGAGCAGGACTGGGCTGCTCTGGGGTGGCGCGAGGGATACACGGACATGCTGGGGGTTCTCGCCGAATACCGGTCCCGGGACGTGGCTCCGGCGCTGCTGACGGCTGCTATGCGCGCCTATCGCCGGGACGGCATGGACTACGCGGCTGCGGGTGTCGACTCGGACAACCCCGCCGGCGCTGTCGACCTGTACCGGGAGCTGGGCTACACGCCCACTCAGGGCACGGTTCTCTACGCTTTGGATGTATGAGGCGCCCTAGCCCGGAGGCCCGTACGCAGCGCCACTACCGGGGCCGGCCCATTGACGACCGTCTGCGGGTCGAGCCCCTGTGGGCCCGGCCTTGGTCGGCCGCTCCGGCGTCGCCGACCTGTACGGCGCCTCGATCGGCCACACCCTGGCCATCAGCCTGATCATCGCAGTCCCCGCTGGCATTCTTGTCGCGATGATCTGACCCCGCCTGGGCTTCGTGGACTGCAACCCCCGAGATCCCCGCGGCTCTGGTCTCCGAATGCGAGTTCAGCGAGGACGAGCTTCCCGGCATGGGCATCTCACTGGCCGTCGCTCCTCCCCGCCGTCCTCCCACCATCCGCGCCATTCATATCGTATTCGGCACCCCGCGCACCGAACAGAAGGAATATCATGAAGATCGGATTCATCGGCCTCAGAGTCATGGGAAAGCCCATGGCCATCAACCTGCTCGAGGCAGCCCATGAGCTTTACCTGGACGAGGTCCGGAGTGTCGGGGCCCGCGACGATTCGATCGGCATGCGGTTCCTCATCCCCGGCTGGACCTTCGATTCCAAAAGGCTCGCGCTCGTGCGCGGGAGTTCAGGCCGGGGTGCGACCTCATGAAAGTCGTCGTCGCGCCCGACTCCTTCAAGGAATCCATGGCGGCCGCCGAGGCGGCGGCCGCCATGGCCCGGGGCGTGCGTCGCGTCGTCCCGGACGCCGAAGTCGTCGAAGTGCCCATGTCCGACGGGGGTGAGGGCTTCACCGAGGCGGTGGCCGCCTCGCTCGGCGCACGGATCCGTCATGTCGAGACCATCGATGCGCTGGGACGTCCGGTCACGGGGCGCTTGGCCCTGGGCGGGGACTCGGGCGGTACGGCGGTGCTCGAGATGGCTTCGGCCGCGGGGCTCGAGTTGATCGGGCGGGAGATGCGCGACGTGCGCGCCTCGGATACTCGGGGCGTCGGCCGGATGATCCGCGCGGTGCTGGATGCCCGCGCCGATCGCTTGCTTCTGGGCATCGGCGGTTCGGCCACCAACGACGGTGGAGCCGGCATGCTCGCCGAGCTCGGTGTGCGCTTCCTCGATCGCGCGGGCCGGGCCATCGGGACGAGTCCGCGGGAGTTGGAGGCCCTCGCGCGGGTCGACGCCTCCGGCCTCGACCCGCGCCTGAAAGGGCTGAGGATCGATGTCGCCTGCGATGTCGACAACCCGCTGCTGGGCGAACGCGGGGCCAGCGCCGTTTTCGGTCCGCAGAAGGGAGCGAGCGAACAAGACGTCGGCTATCTCGACGCGGTGCTGGCGAGGTGGGCGCGATTGAGCGGCCACGGGGACCTCGTCGAGCGTGCGGGCGCGGGCGCTGCGGGCGGTCTGGGCTTCGCGCTCATGGCATTCCTCGACGCCCGCCTGGAGCCGGGGATCGAGCTGGTGGTCCGTACGGTCGGCCTGATGCAGGCCGTCACCGGGGCCGATCTGGTGCTCACGGGCGAAGGATCGGTCGACGCTCAGACACTGGCGGGCAAGACTCCCGCAGGGGTGGCCGGCGCGGCCGCCCGTCAGGGCGTTCCTACGGTGGTCGTGGCCGGACGAGTCCGCCCTGATGCGGACGTGCTGCTGGCGGCCGGCTGCGTGGCCGTCATTTCCACCTCCCAGGGCGAAACCGCGAATCTGGCCGAGGTGCTCCGCGCAGCTCCGGAGAACGCCGAGCGGGCCGCGGCCACCGTCATGCGTCTGTGGACGCACCGGCCGGGCCCTGCCCGCGACCGCTAGAGCGTCTACCGCCCGCTTTCCGCGAGCGGCGCGACAGCCGGGACGGGCTCAGCCGATCCCGACCACCGGTGCTGGCAGCGGCGAACCGCTCGCGTCACGGCGCTCGTTCACCGCCGGCAGGTCGACGGGTCGCCCGTCGCCGTCGACGGCCCTGGCCGGCCCGACGCCGACCCAGGCGAGGACGAGCTCGTCCTCGCCGCGCAGGAAGCGCTGAGCCCGCACCCCGTTGGTGGCCCGGCCCTTGGCGGGATAGCGGTCCAACGGAGTCACCTTGACCGAGCCCGTTCCAGCGCTCGGCAGTGCCCCCTCGGCGTCGGCGATCGTGACGACGACGGCCTCGGCCAGAAGATCGGCCGGAACGGCGGCGCCCGCGATGACGCACGCCCCTTCATGCAGGCAGATGCCTGCCACACCGCCGGCACCGCGCCCCTGGGGACGCACTCTGGACGCCTCGAAGCGCAGCAGCCGGGCGTCGGAGCTCACCAGCGCGAGGACGTCGGAGTCCGCAGCGGTAGAGGCGAAGACGACACGGTCGCCGTCGGCCAGTGAGATCACCCCCCAGGCCTCTCCGCGGCCCGGCTCGTCGCCCGGCCTGACGCGCTTGACGACGCCCGTGGCGGTGGCCAGCACGATCGGCGGGTTGCTCGCCGAACCGATCGGCACCAGGCCGACGACCTTTTCGTCGGATCCCAGGTCTACCAGCAGGTGTGCCGGCTGACCGCCGGCGAGCGAGAGCGCGCCGTCCGAACGCGGGACCTCCGGGGTCGCCACGACATCGAGACGCACCAGTCGGCCCGCATCGGTGACCACTCCGATGCGGCCGCGCGCCGTCGCAGCGACCTGGCCGGTGATCGCGTCGTGGTGCCGGCGTGCCCCTGAGCGGGGGACGGGTTCCGATCCGGCTGTGCGCGCCACCAGGCCGGTCGCCGACAGGAGCACCCGGCACGGGTCGTCGGGGATGGTCAACGGAACGTCGGAGGTGCTGGAGACGAGTCCCGCCCCCGCGGTCGCCCTCGTGGCGCCCCGCGCGTCGGCCCCGGTTCCCTCGAGGAGCACGGTGCGCCTGGGCGTCCCGAACTCCTCGACCACCGCCGCCAGCTCGCGGGAGACCACGCCCCGCAGCACCGCCTCGTCAGCCAGGATCGTCTCGAGGTCGGAGATCTCGCGGGCGAGCTCGTCGCGCTCCTTCTCCAGCTCGATGACGGAGAACTTCGTCAGGCGCCGCAGCTGCAGCTCCAGGATGTAGCTCGCCTGCGGCTCGGTGAGATCGAAGACCTGCATGAGACGGGTGCGGGCCGTGGCCGCGTCCTCCGAGGAGCGGACGACCTGGATGACCTCGTCGATGTCGAGGATCGCGATGAGCAGGCCCTCGACCAGGTGCTGGCGCTCCTTGCGCTTGTCCAGACGGAAGCGGGTGCGGCGCTCCACCACCGTCAGACGGTGATGCACGAAGACTTCCAGCAGCTCGCGCAGACCCAGTGTGCGAGGACGACCGTCGACCAGGCACACGTTGTTGATGCCGAAGGAGTCCTCCAAGGGCGTGTGCCTGTACAGCTGGGTGAGCACCGCCTCGGGGTTATAGCCGTTCTTGACTCCGATGACCAGACGCGTGCCGTTCTTGCGGTCCGTGAGGTCGGCGACGTCAGTGATGCCCTGGAGTTTCTTGGAGGCGACCGCCTCCTTGATTCGGGTGATGATCTTCTCGGGGCCGACCAGGTAGGGCAGTTCGGTGACGACGATTCCCTTTTTACGGGGCGTCAGGTTCTCGATACGGGCGGTGGCCCGCGTGAGGAACTTGCCGCGACCGGTGCGATAGGCCTCCCGGATCCCGTCCAGTCCCACGATCATGCCGCCGGCGGGTAGATCCGGGCCCGGGACGAAGGCCATGAGATCCTCCAGGTCCGCCTCAGGATGATCGATGAGATGGCGTGCGGCGCCGATGACCTCGACGAGGTTGTGCGGCGGCATATTGGTGGCCATGCCCACCGCGATTCCGGACGCCCCATTGACCAGGAGGTTGGGCAAGGAGGCGGGCAGGACGCCCGGCTCGGTGAGGGTGTAGTCGTAGTTGGCAGAGAAGTCGACGGTGTCCTCGTCGATGTCCGCCGTCAGCGCCAGGGCGCTGGCCGCCAGCCTCGCCTCGGTGTAGCGGGCGGCGGCCGGGCCGTCGTCGAGCGACCCGAAGTTCCCGTGACCGTCGACCAGGGGCAGACGCATGGTGAAGGGCTGGGCGAGGCGCACGAGGGCCTCGTAGATGGCGACGTCGCCGTGCGGGTGGAGGCGTCCCATGACGTCGCCGACCACGCGCGAGCACTTCACGTGCGGCCGGTCGGGACGCAGCCCCATGCGATCCATCTGGAACAGGATGCGGCGCTGGACGGGCTTGAGGCCGTCGCGGGCGTCCGGCAGGGCGCGGGCGTAGATGACCGAGTAGGCGTACTCCAGGAAGGAGGTGCGCATTTCCGTGGGAAGGTCCTGATCGACGATGAGACCGTTGACGGGTGGGGGCGTCTGCGTGGCGGACGTGGGCATGTCTCGCATGATGCGCGATGAGGATCCGTAACGGAATAGCGACACCCGAAGGTGACGGGATCGACGGCCCCCGGCCGGGGCGGAGCGTGGCGGGGGCCACCGGTCCGCGTTCCCGGTCGATGGCATGATCGTCCTATGAAGTGGACTGCCCAGGCCCGACCCGCCGACGCCGCCTCAACGCTCCTGGCGCAGGAGGTGCGTCGCGCCGGCTACTACCCCGAGCTCGTGCTGGGCACGCTCGATGTCGCCGTGGCGGGGGAGGAGGTCGTCGTCGATCTCGTCCAGGCCGAGACCACTTTCGACGACGCCGTCCACCGCCATCTGACCGTGCTTGCCCTGACCCCCAGTCGTCTGATCATCGTCCATGCAGATGATTCTCCGCGCGAGGACGGGCGTCCGGGCGCGGTGGCCACGAGCGAAGCGGTGCCCATCTCCCGTATCTCCTCGGTATCGCTGACCCGGGGTGTGTGCGAGCCCGCCGCCGGCGGCGGGCAGCTGACCGAAGTGACGATCGCGATCTGCTGGGGTGCCGTGCGCCGACTGGACCTTGAGCCCGCGACCTGCGACGACCCCACGTGCCAGGCCGATCACGGACTGACCGGAATGACCATGCCGGACGACATCGTGATCCGGGTCGCCGCCGGCGTCGAAGGGGATGCCGCACTGGCTCGCGCGGACCGTTTCGCCCAGATGCTGTCCGAGGCGACTGCCCGGGCCGCGGCGCGCGCATGAGTGAGCCGCACCTACGCCAGGTCCTGGGCGCCGCCGCCATCGGCGCGGGGCTGGTCCTGCGCGATGTCGACCTGCCCGCAGTGCCGTCCGACGCGCAGGCGCGTGCCGACGCGGCTTCCTGGGGGCTGGCGGGCGACATCGCCCCGACCATTGTCGTGCTCGTCGACGGCCTCGGTCTGAAGATGCTGCACGAGCGCCTGGGACACGCGCCCGTTCTGCGCTCCTGGCTGTCGGCGACCCGGACTGAGCCGGGACCCGGACCCGCCGCGGTGACCTGTGTGCCTTCGACGACTGCTGCCGCGCTGACGACTCTCGGTACCGGCGCTCTGCCGGGTGCCACCGGCATGGTGGGGTACTGCGTGCTCAACCCGCTTCTGGGCCGGAACCTGCCCGCGGGCGCAGTCCCCGAACCCGGGCAGAACCTGAGCCTCATCTCCTGGGAGGGACCCGCTCCCGATCCGCGGCGCTGGCAGGATGTGCCCACCATCTTCGAGCGTCTCGAGCCCGAACCTGCTCACGACGCCCGCGAACAGGGCGCGCCTCTGGCGGTGACCGTCGGCCCCGCCCGCTTCGCCGGCTCGGGGCTGACCTGCGCGGGGCTGCGCGGAGCCCCGCACCTGGGCGCCGACCGCCTCGAGGACCGCCCCGCCCTGGCCGTCGGCGCGCTGCGACGCGGTACGCCCTTGGCCTACCTCTACGTCGGCGAACTCGACCATATCGGGCACTCCCACGGCTGGCGCTCAGAGCAGTGGCTCGAACAGCTCGAACGCCTTGACGCCGCGATGGCCGAGCTCGAGCGTCGCGCCCCCGCCGATACGCGCATCATCCTGACCGCCGACCACGGCATGGTCGATACCGCCCCCGACTGCCGCATCGATATCTCGGCCGACCCGGTCCTGGCCCGTGACATCGTCGCCGTGGCCGGGGAGCCCCGCTTCATCCAGCTTCACGTCCCCGGGTCGGATCCCGTTCTCGCCTCCGAGGTCGCCGAGCGGTGGCGCAGCCGCCTGGGTGAACGGGCCCTGTGGATCGGCACCCGGGGCGAGGCGGCGCAGCTCCTGGGGCCGGTCGGTCGACGGGCCGCCGGCGTTCTGGGCGATGTCCTGGTGGCGATGAGCGGGGCGTGGGTGGCGGTCGATCCGCGCATCCACAGCGCGTCCGCCATTGCCATGGTCGGCGTGCACGGTTCCCTCACGCGGGATGAAACGGCGATTCCGCTGCTTCTGGTTCGGGCCGGTTCACGCTGAGGGAACGGTGGCCGGCCCAGTGGTCTACTCCGGCTTGGCGCCGAAGACGATTTCGTCCCAGGAGGGGACCGAGCGTCGTCGACGCCTGGGTCTGGGCGGGGCGGGCGTCTCGCGCCGCGCCTCCTGCCCGGCCGTCTCCTCCACCTGAGCAGTCGGCATAGTCGGGGCGCTGTGGGCGGATGCCGCGGCCTGGGGGGACTGTGGGGATCGTGGGGATCGTGGGGATGCCGCGGGGGAGGCGACACTGGGCGCCGGTGCGCGGTATCCGGCGCCGGCCGCCCGGCCCGCCCCTTGACCGGTCGTCGTCCTGCGCCGCTGTGACATCGAGACGATCTGAGCCTGGCCGTGCGGGGAGGTGGGGGGCGGGGGCACGGGCTCCTCGTCATCCAGCGGAGGCTCGACCTCGAGCCTGCGTCCGCGGCTGGATGCCAGATCCGCCAGCAGCGCGTCGGTCGAGGAGTCCTCGGTGCCGGTCCGCGCCTCGACGGACGCGGGGGGCTGCGCCCCCTCCGTCCCCGCGGCCGCCGGCGGGGGCGGGGAGGCCGACGCGGCGGCGTGAGCCGGGCTCGCCGCTGTCGGAGCCGAGGACGCCGATGCGCCCGAGACCGGGGAGTCCTGGTCGAAGACCGCCGGGTGGTGGGTGGCCGCGGCGGCCTCCGTGAGCCACCGGGCCTCCTCATCCAGCGCACTGACGGAGCGGGCCGTCACGTCCAGTTCCCAACGAGCGAGCTTGGCCTGCGCCCCCTGGACGAAGGCGAGGGTCACCTGCCACGGGTCGCGTCCCTCGCGCAGCGCATCCCACTGCAGGCTCGTCGGCTCCACCCCGCGCGTGGCCAGTCGGTCCACGACGAGCTCGCCCAGGACGGGAGAATCCTTCTCCCAGCCGATGCGGCACGCCTGCGCCTGGTGAACCGCCCAGGCCCTCTCGGCCAGGACGGGACCCTCGAAACGGCGCACGTGCTCGACATCCATGCCGGTGGTGGTGGCGACTTCCTCGGCGCTGGCGCCCGCGCGCATGAAGGCCTGGAGGTCGCGGGGGCGGATGGTCGAGCCGGGGCCGGGCGCCTCGACGACCTGCGACAGCGCGGCCGGGCGCGCCCTGCGCACGGCCGCGCGCAGGGCGTCGTCGACGACGATGCAGTAGCGCTCGCCCCGACCATCGGTCATCACGACGGTGTCACCGTTAGCACCCAGCAGCTCGAGGTCGATCATGGGTATGGGCCTCCTCGTGTCCGTCATACGGTCTCAGCGTGCCATCCCCGTCGCTCGGGCCGCGGGAGGTCGCCCGGTGTGCCATGGACGGGCGTGTGAACCTGTTCGCCCTGAGCCCATAACGGCGCCCCCTGGCACGGTTCCCGCGACCAGGACGCGGTGCTATGGTGCGCGTGCCCTGCTCGGAGGGACGGCTTATCACTGATCTTGGGTGCAATGGCCCGTCCCGGCGGACCCACGAACCGCCCGAGAGCCCGATCGAGAGCCGTCGACGAGAGAAAGTGATCACGCCATGGCGACTGACTACGACGCCCCGCGCAAGAACGACGACGAGCCCGAATCCGATTCTATCGAAGAGCTCACCGCCCGGCAGAAGGATCAGTCCTCCGAGGCCATCGAGGAGGACGAGAATGAGGTGGCCGAAGGGTTCGAGCTGCCAGGCGCTGACCTGTCCCGCGAGGAGCTGAGCGTCCACGTTGTTCCCCAGCTGGAGGACGAGTTCACCTGCTCCGAGTGCTTCCTAGTCCACCATCGCAGCTCGCTGGCCTACATCGACGACGTCACCGGTCAGCCGGTGTGCACCGACTGCGCGGGCTGACCGCGCCGTCCCGCGGCTCGCCGCCCGGTGCTCCGCGGGCCCGAGCATCCACTCCTCGCGGAGCACCGTACCTGAAAGACTAAGGAGATCCCCATGGGACTGTTCTCCCGCCGCCGGGACGACGGACCGAGCACGCCCAGTACCGACCCCAGCAGCGTCTCCGATAGGGCCGAGTCCACGACGCCCGTCGCGTCCGGCACCGGCCCCTGGGACGTGACCGACGCACCCGAACGGCCCGAGTCCGTTGGTCGAATCGACCTGGGGTCCCTGCGCGTCCCGGCGGTGGACGGGATGCAGATCCGTCTGGAGAACCCCGGAGGGCCGGGACGTGAGATTTCGGCCGCCGTTCTCGTCCTGGCCGGCTCCACCCTCGAGCTGCGTGCCTTCGCGGCTCCCCGCACCGCCGGTATCTGGGACGAGCTGCGCGAGGACATCATTGCCGAGCTCGGCCGGGCTAAGGCGCGTGTCAGGGTCGACGACGGCGAGTACGGCTCCGAAATTCTCGCGCACGTGCCTGTGCGCACTCCCGATGGGCGCGACGGCACGGTGGCAGCCCGTTTCATCGGTGTGGATGGTCCGCGCTGGTTCCTGCGCGGTGTGCTGCAAGGGCCCGCCGCCACTGACGGGGCGGCCGCCCGGGCACTGCGCGAGGTCTTCGCCGACACTGTCGTCGTGCGTGACGGTGCGGCCAGGCCGCCGCGGGAAATCCTTCCGCTCCACGCGCCCGGGACCGGTACCGCTCCCACCGCCGAGGACCTGCCCGGTCTGGAGCCCCTCGAACCGGGGCCGACCATCGCCGAAGTACGATGAATCGCATTCTGCGCGCTCTCAGTCGCCGGCTGATGGGGCTGCGCTCCAGTCGGGAGGACATCGAGGCCCTCGACGAGGCGATCTCCGCCCGCCGCCGAGGGACTCTGCCCGTGGGCGAATTGCGAGCCCGTCACCGCTCGGAGGTCTCGGGCGTCCTGCGCGCCATCACGTTCAGGCCGTCCACGGACAAGCCGGTTCTGGTCGGCCAGCTCTTCGACGGCACCGGCTCGGTCGACCTGGTATGGATCGGACGCCGGTCGATCGCCGGAATCCACCCTGGCGCGCACCTGCGCGCCGAGGGCATGGTCGTGGCCGGTCGAACTCGGCCGACGATCTACAACCCGAGCTATGAAATTCTTGCACCTGGGGCGTGACCTTGTGAAATCCGACATCCCTCGTTCGGCCTCGGGCCTGGCCGTCATCAATGCCGACCGTTTCGACGCTGCGGCGGCCATCGGCGGCTGGCGCGGCGTACTGGAGTCCGCCGTCCCCACGCTCGTGTTCGTCATTGTTCTAGCGGTGGCACCGACTGCGCTGGTGACAGCCCTCGTGACCTCCTTGGCGGTGTCCGCTGCAGCTCTTCTGATCCGGCTGGTCCAGCACCAGAGTCTGACCCAGGTGATGGGAGGGGTGCTGGTGGCGGTGGCCAGCGCCGCGTGGGCGTGGCGCAGCGGGCAGGCGTCTGATTTCTACGCCACCGGTTTGGTCATCAACGCCGTCTGGCTCGCTGTGTGCCTGGGGTCGCTACTGGTGCGCTGGCCGGTCGTCGGCGTGCTCATGGGTCTGTGGCGCTCCGCGGCCGCCGCCGGGAGCGAGACGCGTTCCTCTGACTGGCGCGCTTGGCGCACCGGCCCGGATCTAGCGGGCGTTCGACGCCGTTACGACGTCGGCACCGCAGTTCTGACCGCCATGTTCGCCCTGCGCCTGATCGTGGAGGTTCCGCTCTACCTGATGGGCGACGCGGGGGTGGGGCTCCTGGGGGTGGTGCGGATCGGGCTCGGCCTGCCGTTGTTCGCCCTGTGCCTATGGTTCGTGTGGCTTATCGTGCGGCCGGGAGCGCGAGCGGGCCGGGCCGCGCAGGCACTCGAGCCGGGCCGCTGAACGGTCCCGCTCACGCCGCTCATGGCTTTGCCTGGAGCCGGCCTCAGCCCAGTACCGGGGCCGGGTCGTTTCCCTGGGCGAGTTCCGAGCTCACGCTCGCTGCGGTGAAGATCGCGGGGATCTCCGACAGTGCCGCCTCCCCTTCGCGCGCGGTGAGGAACAGCAGTTCGTCTCCGCGTTCGAAGCGCTCGTCCCCGTCGGGGTTGATCGGACGGTAGTCTCGCAGGATGGCCGCTAGGACCGTATGGGGCGGCAGCTCCACTTCGCTGACGAGCTCTCCGATCACCGGGGAGTCGTCGGGCAGGGTGAATTCGTGCATGAATGCCCCGGACTGGTGAAAGGTGAACACCGACACGAGGGAGCCGACGCTGACCGCCTCCTCGACGAGGGCCGTCATGATGCGAGGTGTGGAGACGGCCACATCCACACCCCAGGTCTCATCGAAGAGCCACTCGTTCTTCGGGTTGTTGACGCGCGCCACGGTTCGGGGCACGCCGTATTCGGTCTTGGCCAGCAGCGAGGTCACCAGGTTGGCCTTGTCATCTCCGGTGGCTGAGACGATGACGTCGCATTCCCCCGCACCGGCCTCGGCTAGGGCGTCGACATCGCAGGCGTCAGCCAGCTGCCAGTCGGCATCGGGTACCGAGGCGATGCGCATGGCGTCCGGGGAGCGGTCCATGAGGGCGACCTCGTGACCGTGGCTAATCAGCTCACGGGCGATGGACCGACCCACGGAGCCCGCGCCGGTGATGACGATTTTCATTGCTCAAACCTCCTCGACGGGCGGACGGGACAGCGCGCGCTGCACTGCGACGAGTTCCTCCGTGGCGACCGCGAGGTGGAGACGGTCGTGCTCCTGGAGGATCGTCGTCGAGTGCGGCACGAGTGCGCTCGTGCCGCGGGAGATCCAGGCGACGCGCACATCGAGACGCTCTTCGATCGCGCCGACGCTCGTGCCGACCCACGCGTTGGAGATATCGGGCTGGATCAGGCCCACGGCTCCGGAGACGTCGATGACCTCCCGGGCCGTGCTACCCGGCAGGATCCGACGCATCATCTGCTCGGCCGTCTGCCGCACGGTCGCGACGGTGGGGATGCCCAGGCGCTCGTAGACATCGGCGCGCCGGGCGTCGTAGATACGAGCGACGACGTGTTCGACGCCGTACAACTCCCGCGCCACCCGGGCGGCCACGATGTTGGAGTTGTCTCCGTTGGACACGGCGGCGAAGGCGTAGGCCTCGTCGATGCCCGCCTGCTCCAGGGCGTCGCGGTCGAAGCCCACGCCCTTAACTTTGCGGCCGTCGAACTCCGGGGGGAGACGTCGGAAGGCGTCGGAGAGCTGGTCGATGACGGTCACCGAATGACCCATGCGGTCCAACTGGGTGGCCATGGAGGCCCCCACGCGTCCGCAGCCCATGATGACGAAGTGCACGGTCGAACCGTACCCCTGACCTTGGACGTTGTGGGAGGCGGACGTACGATTCGGTGTCGTGCGTGATTTCGCAGACCGCGTCAAACGGCTCCTCGTCGGACGCCCGGTACCCAGTCAGGCGCTCGGCGAGACCCTCCTGCCCAAGCGGATCGCCCTGCCGGTCTTCGCCTCCGACGCCCTGTCCTCGGTGGGGTATGCGCCCGACGAGGTGCTGGTCACCCTCGCCGTAGCGGGGGTTGGCGCCACGGCGATCTCACCGTGGGTCGCGCTGGCGGTCGTCGGCGTGCTCGTGGTGGTGGTCGCCTCTTATCGGCAGACCGTGCACGCCTACCCCTCCGGAGGCGGCGACTACGAGGTCGTCTCGACCAACCTGGGACCGCATGCGGGCCTGCTCGTCGCCTCCGCGCTGCTGAGCGATTATGTCCTGACCGTCGCCGTGTCCGTGTCCTCGGGCACTTCCTATCTGGCGGCGGCCGTGCCCTGGGCGGAGGACTACAAGGTTGAGATCGCCGTCGGCATCGCCACCGTCCTGGCAGTGCTCAACCTGCGCGGCTCGCGGGAGTCGGGCGGTGCTTTCGCCATCCCGACCTATCTGTACATGGCGGCCATCGGTATTCTCGCCGTCGTCGGTTTCGTCCAGGAGACCACCGGGACCCTCGGCCGGGCCGAGAGCGCGTCTTACGAGGTCGTCGCGCAGAGCGGGTGGGATCAGGGGCTGACCGGTCTGGCCGGCGCCTTCCTCGTCCTGCGGGCTTTCTCCTCGGGCTGCGCGGCGCTGACCGGGGTCGAGGCGATCTCCAACGGCGTGCCCAGCTTCCAGCGCCCCAAATCCCGCAATGCCGCCACTACGCTGCTCATGCTGGGCATGATCGCCGCACTCATGCTCATGAGCATTATTCACCTGGCCGGTGCCGTAGGCGTTCATATGGTCGAGAACCCTGCCACCGGACTGCTCAGCGACGGCCGGCCGCTGGGTGCGGGCTACCATCAGGATCCGGTCATCGGCCAGATCGCCGCGACCGTCTTCGCCGGGTTCAAGCCGATGTTCTACCTCATCACCGCCGTAACCGGGCTGATCCTCGTGCTGGCGGCCAACACCGCTTTCAACGGCTTCCCGGTGCTGGCCAGTGTGCTGGGACGCGACGAATTCCTGCCCCGGCAGCTCTCCCAGCGCGGCGACCGCCTGGCCTACTCCAACGGCATCATCGTTCTGTGGCTGGGCGCGGTCGCCTTCATCATCGGATTCGGCGCCAGCACCAATAGGCTCATTCAGCTTTACATCGTGGGCGTGTTCATCTCCTTCACGCTCTCCCAGATCGGCATGGTCCGTCACTGGACACGCGAGTTGACCACCGCCACCGACCCCAGGGCGCGCAGACGCATGCACCGCTCCCGCGTCATCAACGCGATCGGCGTGGCGGGCACCGGCATGGTTCTGATCATCGTGCTACTGACGAAGTTCACTCGCGGCGCCTGGATCACTTTGACCATCATGGCGCTCCTCTACCTCGTGATGAACCGGATCCGACGCCACTATCGGCGAGTGAGCGACGAGCTGGCGATCTCCGACCTGCACGATGCGCGCGTGCTGCCCGCCCATGTCCACGCCATCGTTCTGGCCTCGCGCCTTCACCGGCCCACTCTGCGGGCCCTGACGTACGCCCAGTCCACCAATCCCACATCCATCGAGGCCGTCACCGTGGATACCGGAGACGGCGGTGCTGACCGGCTCTTGGACGCCTGGGACGAGGCGGAGCTGCCGGTGCCCTTGACCGTCCTGGACTCCCCCTTCCGCGATATCACCCGGCCGATCGTCAGCTATGTGCGCAGCGTGCGCCGCGAGTCCCCGCGCGATCTGGTCGTCGTCTTCCTGCCCGAGTACCTCGTGCGGCATTGGTGGGAGCAGATCCTCCACAACCAGACCGCGTTGCGCCTCAAGACGGCCTTGCTGTTCACCCCCGGGGTCGTTATGGCGTCCGTGCCCTGGCAGCTCGGCTTCCCCGGCGAGACCCACATTCATCACGGCCTGCGCGCCCGCACTGCCAAGGGCATCGCGGATGCCGATACGGCCGTTCGTCGTGAGGATCGGCACCGTCGGCAGCCCGCTGCTGCGCCCGGCCCGGAGGCGGCCTCGTGAGATCTGCCGGTTCCCGAGATTCCCGGGTCACCGGCTCCGAGCGGTGGCCGACGCGGGGGAGGGCCGCGGGGGGCGAACGGGATCGACGGGAGGAGATCGTTCTGCGGGTGGGCGCGCCCGCGCACGGCGGGCATTGTGTGGCCCGCCCCGTCGACGGGGCGGGCGGCCGCGTCGTGTTCGTGCGTCACGCCCTGCCCGGCGAAACGGTGCGGGCGGTTCTGACCGACAGGAGCGCCAGAGCCTGGCGCGCCGAGACCATAGAGGTCCTGTCCGCCTCTCCGGACCGCGTCCGCTCCGTGTGGCCCGAGGCCGGTTCCGGAGGGGTGGGCGGCGGGGAGCTCGGCCATGTCGCCCTGCCCGCCCAGCGCACGTGGAAGCAGTGGGTGCTAGCCGACTGCTTGCGACGCATCGGCGGGCAGGAGGTCGCGGCGGCGGTGGCCGCCCTGCCCGAGGCCGCCGCTACGGGGACGGTTCCGGTCGAGGCCATGCCGAGTGAGAGGGCGGCGGAGGCGAGCGGGGATTCGCGCACGCGGCGGAGGGCCGGCACGGGCGCGCGCACCAGGGTCGCTCTGACCGTTACTGACGATGGGCGGGCCGGCATGCACTGCTTCCGCTCGGGGCGGGTCCTGCCGGTGACGCATCTGCCGCTGGCCGTCTCCGAGATCCGGGCCCTCGGGTTGACTGAGCGCGCCGTGTGGCACAGGCGCTACAGCCCGGGTGCGCGCGTGCGGGCCGTGGCGCCCGGTGTCGGCGAGCCGGTGGTCATCATCTCGAACGGGAGTCGCGACCGGATCCTGACCGCGTCGGGACACACCACTGGGCGCCGGCGCGTGACTGAGGTCGTCGATGCTGCCGGTCTGGGTCTGGGCGAGCTGCGCTACAGTCTTCACGCCGAGGGTTTCTGGCAGGTGCACCGCGATGCTCCCGCCGTCCTGGTGGATCGCGTCGTGCGCGCCGTTATTTCCGCCGGGCCGACGGCGGCGGGCACACGGGTCGGTGACGGCCCTGCGGACCGCGATGCCCTGGCTGGCGTGCGGGTGGTCGAGCTGTACGCCGGCGCCGGCCTGCTCACGGCTCCCCTGGCAGCGCTGGGGGCGAGGGTGCGTTCACTGGAGGGCAGTGAGCAGGCTGTGCGTGATGCGCGCCGGACCCTCCACGACCGTGCGGGAGTTGACCTGCTCGCCGGCGAGGTCACTCCCGCTTCCGTGGAGGAGCTGGGTCGTTTCGATCCCGACGGCGTACCGGGAGCCGACGTCGTCATTCTCGATCCGCCGCGTCGGGGCGCGGGTCGGGCGGTCGTAGAAGCCGTTGCGGCCCTGGGAGCGGGGCGCGTGGTCATGGTGTCCTGCGATCCGGCGGCCGGCGCCCGGGACCTGGGGATCTTCATGGGGTTCGGCTACCGGCCGGTGGCGGTGAGCGCTCTGGACATGTTTCCCCACACCCATCACGTGGAAGTGGTCTGCGTTCTGGAACGGGACTGAGACCGCCTCCTGCGGGATCCGCGGACGGTTTGGCCGCTTCGACGTCCGGCCAATGCATGCGGACGATCTTGCGTAAAACGGGCGTCTGCGGTGCCGTGCAGCGCAGTATTGACGCGAGATAACGCGGCGGCGGATACCGTGTGCGCCGAGCCGTCGCACGCCCGGGGGATCCGGGGAGATTCGGGGCGACGCAGTCAGCAGAACAGGAGTGACGCCTTGGCCAGCATCGACACCTTCCACTCGCGCGCCACCCTCGACGTGGACGGCCGTTCCTACGAGATCTACCGTCTCAACGTCGTCGACGGTCTGGAGAGACTGCCTTACTCGCTGAAGGTCCTGGCTGAGAACATGCTCCGCACCGAGGATGGGGCCAATGTCACCGCCGATCACGTGCGCGCCCTCGCCGCCTGGGATCCGATGGCCGAGCCCGATACGGAGATCCAGTTCACCCCCGCCCGCGTCATCATGCAGGACTTCACGGGCGTGCCCTGCATCGTGGACCTGGCCACCATGCGCGAGGCCGTGGCCGACCTGGGGGGAGACCCCGAGGTCATCAACCCTCTGGCGCCTGCGGAGATGGTCATCGACCACTCCGTGCAGATCGACTCCTTCGGCCTGCCCTCCTCCTTGGAGCGCAACAAGGAGCGCGAGTACGAGCGCAACGCCGAGCGCTACCAATTCCTGCGCTGGGGTCAGGGAGCCCTGTCGAACTTCCGGGTGGTGCCCCCCGGCACCGGTATTGTTCACCAGGTCAACATCGAGTATTTGGCCCGCACCGTGTTCACCCGGGAGACGACCGGCGCCGATGGAAGGGCCATCACCCAGGCCTACCCGGACACGTGCGTGGGCACCGACTCCCACACCACCATGGTCAACGGCCTGGGCGTGCTGGGGTGGGGCGTGGGCGGCATCGAGGCCGAGGCGGCCATGCTCGGCCAGAGCGTGTCCATGCTCATCCCGCGTGTTGTGGGCTTCAGGCTCACCGGTTCCATCCCCGCCGGCGCCACCGCCACCGACGTCGTTCTCACGATCACCCAGATGCTGCGCGAGCACGGCGTGGTGGGCAAGTTCGTCGAGTTCTACGGCGAGGGGGTGGCGGAGGTTCCGCTGGCCAACCGGGCGACCATCGGCAACATGAGTCCCGAGTTCGGCTCTACCGCCGCCATCTTCCCCATCGACGAGGTGACCCTGGATTATCTGCGGCTCACCGGCCGCAGTGAGGAGCGCATCCGGCTAATCGAGGAGTACACCAAGACGCAGGGCATGTGGCACGACCCGTCGCGCCAGCCGGTGTTCTCCGAATACCTTGAGCTCGACCTGTCCACCGTGGTGCCATCCATCGCCGGCCCCAAGCGCCCCCAGGACCGTATCGAGTTGTCCCGCTCCAAGGAATCCTTTGAGCGGACCCTGCCGGCCTACGCCGCTCAGGCCCACAAGCCCACCCCGGTGACCATGGCGGACGGCACGCTCACCGAGCTCGACCACGGGCACGTGGCCATCGCCTCGATCACCTCGTGCACCAACACCTCCAACCCGAGTGTCATGGTCGCCGCCGGCCTGCTGGCCCGCAACGCGGTGGCCCGCGGCCTGCGGAGCAAGCCGTGGGTCAAGACCTCCACGGCGCCCGGATCCCAGGTGGTCACCGACTACTACGCCAAGGCGGGGCTGTGGCCGGCCCTCAACGAGCTGGGCTTCAACGTCGTGGGATACGGCTGCGCCACCTGCATCGGCAACTCCGGGCCGCTGCCTGAAGAGGTCTCGGCCGTCGTGAATGACGCGGACCTGGCGGTCGTCTCGGTGCTGAGCGGCAATCGCAACTTCGAGGGTCGTATCACCCCCGACGTCAAAATGAACTACCTGGCCTCCCCGCCGCTGGTCATCGCCTACGCCCTGGCCGGCACCATGGACTTCGATTTTGCCACCGAGCCCCTCGGGCGGGATGCGCGGGGTCAGGACGTGTACCTGGCTGACATCTGGCCCGACCCCGCGGAGGTCCAGGCGACGATCGACGCCACCGTCGACCGGGAGATGTACACCCGAGACTATGCCGACGTCTTCTCCGGCGACGAGCGCTGGCGCAGCCTGGACACTCCCGAGGGGGAGACTTTCGCCTGGGACGAGGGCTCCACCTATGTGCGCAAGGCTCCTTTCTTCGAGGGGCTCACCATGGAGCTCACCCCGGTCGCCGACATCACCGGCGCCCGGGTGCTGGCTCTGCTGGGGGATTCGGTGACCACCGATCACATCTCCCCGGCCGGCGCCATCAAGGCCGACTCCCCGGCCGGCCGCTACCTGGCCGAGCACGGCGTGGCGCGCCGCGATTTCAACTCCTACGGTTCGCGCCGCGGCAACCACGAGGTCATGATCCGCGGCACCTTCGCCAATATCCGACTGCGCAACCGGCTGCTCGACGACGTCGAGGGCGGTTACACCCGCAACTTCCTCACCGGTGAGCAGGAGTCGATCTTCGATGCCTCCCAGGCCTACCAGGCCGCGGGCATCCCGCTGGTGGTCCTGGGCGGCAAGGAGTACGGCTCAGGCTCCTCACGAGACTGGGCAGCCAAGGGCACGGCCCTGCTGGGCGTCAAGGCTGTCATCGCCGAGTCCTTCGAGCGCATCCACCGCTCCAACCTCATCGGCATGGGCGTGGTGCCCCTCCAGTTCCCGGCGGGGCAGAGCGCTGAGTCGCTCGGTCTGGACGGTACCGAGACCTTCTCCATCACGGGCCTGACGACGCTCAATGACGGCGTGACGCCCCGGGTCGTGAGCGTCACGGCCGATCGGGAGGATGGAACGGTCGTCTCCTTCGACGCGACCGTGCGCATTGACACCCCCGGCGAGGCCGACTACTTCCGCAACGGCGGCATCCTCCAGTACGTGCTGCGCCAGCTCGCCAGCTCCTGAGGGCTGGCACGTGATGGTGCGGGGTGATCGTGGATCGGCGATCGCCCCGCACTTCGGTCTGTGGGCACTATGACAAGAGCTACCTCGTTCGTCTGCGAGCAGGTCTGGAAGGAGGCTGCTTGCCTCAAGAAGTTATTCTAAGTAACTTACCGGCTATGAATATTAGCCAACTTGAGGTGCCGGACGGAACCATTGCCTACGAGGTGCACGAGCCTGCCGCTGCACGTGCTCGAATGGCCGCAGCGGACTGGCCGCTCATCATCTGCTCGCCCGCCATGGGGGACGTGCGGGATGCTTATGTGCTGCTGGCCCAGTCCCTGGCCGAGGAGGGCTTCCGTGTCGTGGTTGCGGACCTGCGCGGTCACGGGGACAGCTCGGCAACCTTCAGCCACTACGGCGACGAGGCCACGGCCTCCGATCTCATCGCCCTCGTCGAGGCTCTCGATGCCAGCTCGGCCATCCTCGTGGGAGCCTCGATGTCCGCGGCGGCTGCGGTGATCGCCGCTGGTCGCCGGCCCGACCTGGTTCGCGGGCTCGTCCTCGTCTGTCCCTTCCTGCGGGGGCCGGCGAGTCGGCTCAAGACTTTCATGCAGCGCACCATGCTCGGGCTCGCGCTGCTGCGTCCCTGGGGTCCGGCCGTGTGGCGCAGCCACTCGGCCCGTCTGTGGCCCGGCTTGCCGGACGCCCGGCAACGGGCCGCCCACCTAGTCAGTCTGCTGCGTCGTCCGCGGCGCTGGCAGGCCTTCTGGGCCACGACTCGCACCGACCATCGTGTGGTCGCCCCATGGCTGGAGAAGGTTGGCTGCCCGTCCCTTGTGGTCATGGGGCAGGCGGATCCCGACTGGAAGGATCCGGCGGCTGAGGCCGCCTGGGTGGCTCGTGCCGTCGGCGAAGGCTTGGGAGAGATCGTGATGGTTTCCGGCGCAGGGCATGCCCCGATGCTGGAGCGTCCCGACGTCGTCAGGCCGCGCGTGGTCGACTTCGCCCGGCGTATCGTCGCCGGCAATGCTGCGCCGAGGTCGGCAGGGGAGAGTGAAGGAGAACAAGATGCCACGAGTGGGGCTAAGTGCTGAACGCGTGGTGGAGCGTGCAGCGCAGATCGTCGACGCCGATGGGCTCGAGGCGCTGTCCTTGAGCCGGTTGGCCGCAGATCTCGGAGTCGCGCCCCCGAGCCTGTACAAGCACGTTGCAGGTATGGGCGACCTGGTTCAGCAGATCTCCGTGCGGGCAGTGGGGGAGCTCGCCGACCACCTGGCCGCCTCCGTTATGGGGAGAGCTGGACGTGACGCGCTGCGGGCCCTGGCCGAGGCCTACCGGACTTTCGCCCATGAGCACCCCGGGCTCTACCCGATGACTCAGGTCCCCGTGGAGACGCCCGAAGGAGAATCGGACCCGATGCGCTCGATGGCGGCTCGACGTACGGTTGACATCGTCACCGCGGCGCTGGCCGGCTATCGCATCCCGGATGAGCGAATGGTTGACGCGGTGCGAATGACCAGGGCGTCACTTCACGGCTTCGTGGATATCGAGGTCCACGGGGGCTTTGCCATGGACGCTCCCACTGATATGAGTTTCGCCATACTCGTTGACTCTCTGGATGTGGCTCTGACCGCTCTGGGAGAACAGTAGAGCGATGCAGTTTATTGGTGAGAATCAAAGAATAAGTCGACTCAATGACCGGTTGGGAGGAACGGTGACCGTGTGGGGATTCCTCACGTGTGAGCGGTGATCCGCTCAGAGATCCCGCAGTCGCCCCGGAATAGCAGGCTTTCGGCACCCGTTGCTCTGGCGTCCAGACCGCGCCGACCGGCGACCGCCGAAGGAGATACGTATCCATGTCCCAGTCCACCGTCACCAGCGATTCGTTCAGCCAGGCTGATGTCCCGGTCGAGGAGGTCGATCTGCTCGTCGTCGGCGGGGGCAAGGCGGGCAAATCCCTGGCCATGCTGCGCGCCAAGGCCGGGGACAGGGTCGTCATGGTCGAACGCGACAAGGTGGGCGGCACCTGCATCAATGTCGCCTGCATCCCCACCAAGACTCTCATCTCCGCCGCCCGGGTCCTCTGCGAGGTCCAGGGCTCCCGGACCTACGGCGTCACCCTGCCCGAGCAGGACGGCGGCGCCGACGCCCTGACCCGGGCCCGCATCGACCTGGCCGCCTTCCGCGCCCGCAAGGAGGCGGTCGTCTCAGGCATGGTGGCCGCACACGAGACGATGTTCCCCGCCTCCGGTATGGACTTCGTCAAGGGCACCGCCCGCTTCGTGGGGGAGCGCACCGTCGAGATCACCCTGAACGACGGCGG